>Ga0209383_1002329_pt1 | contig 11282 bp, 11 predicted proteins | sample CoawatmetaG02DNA_FD_187510 | JGI IMG/M metagenome (GOLD analysis project Ga0209383, IMG submission 187510) | Marine microbial communities from the West Antarctic Peninsula - Coastal water metaG029-DNA (SPAdes) (version 2) | ecosystem: Environmental > Aquatic > Marine > Coastal ... | reverse complement strand
TGAACACTCAAGTCAAGGGCCAAAAGTTTTATAACGAAACGTTCGCGCAAAAACATGAAGAGGAGATAGAAAAAACAAAAAACTTTTTGTGGATATACAAAGGATAAAAAATGGCTCGCAACGATAGAAACCCAAACAATAATCAAAATGATTTATTTAAATCTTTAACAAGAATATTCTCTGGGCCAATGACCCAAAGAAGAACACAGTCTGGTAGACAGTTACGACGACGACACCTAGACATGTATGCAAAGAGATTTAAGTCCGCCTCTGGTCAGCAGTTCAAGAAGAGCGAATATAATCCAATGAACATTACAACGCTCAATATGATCTCTAATAGAAATCGTTCTGAGAGATATGTTGACTTTGACCAAATGGAATTCACACCAGAAATTGCATCGTCCCTTGATATCTACGCCGATGAGATGACAACTCACTCAGCCTTAAATCCGATGTTGCACATCAAATGCCCGAATGATGAAATTAAATATGTTCTACATTCTCTATATTATAGTGTAATGAATATCGAACACAACTTGTTCGGTTGGGCAAGAACTATGTGTAAGTATGGAGACATGTTTTTGTATCTTGATATGGACGAGGAAAAAGGTTTACAAAATTGCATTGGACTACCTCCTCAAGAAGTTGAGAGATTGGAAGGTGAAGATCCAACAAATCCAAATTACGTTCAGTTTCAATGGAACTCAGCCGGTCTAACTCTAGAGAATTGGCAAATGGCTCATTTTAGAGTTCTTGGGAATGACAAGCATGCTCCATACGGTACCTCCGTTCTAGAACCCTCTAGACGCATTTGGAGACAGCTCACACTTCTCGAGGACGCCATGATGGCCTATCGTATTGTTCGATCACCAGAGCGCCGTGTGTTCAAGATTGACGTTGGCGGTATTGCACCTCAAGATGTTGAACAATACATGCAAAAAGTCATGACACAAATGAAGCGACACCAAGTAGTGGATCCCACCACAGGCCGCGTTGACTTACGCTACAACCCACTTTCGATTGAGGAAGACTACTTTATCCCCATCAGAGGCGGACAGTCTTCTACAGACATTCAGAACCTTCCTGGTGGACAATTTACAGCACAGATCGAAGACGTTAAGTATCTTCGAGACAAACTATTCTCAGCACTCAAGGTTCCACAATCCTATCTCTCTATGGGAGAAGGTGCACAAGAAGACAAGACAACACTTGCACAGAAGGACATCAGATTCGCAAGAACCATTCAACGTCTCCAAAGAGTTTTGATTTCTGAATTGGAGAAGATTGGCATTGTCCATCTATACACACTTGGGTATCGCGGAGATGACTTGCTAAACTTTAAGCTAAGCCTCAACAACCCATCAAAGATTGCCGAGATGCAAGAGCTTGAACACTGGAAGACTAAGTTTGATATTGCAGCTGCAGCAACTGAGGGATACTTCTCTCGTCGTTGGGTTTCAGAAAACTTACTTGGATTGTCACAAGACGAATACTTGAGAATGCAAAGAGAAATGTTCACAGACAAGAAGTTCATGGCAGGTCTTGAAGCTGCTGGTCAAGCACCTGAAGATGGTGGCGGAGATCTAGGCGGCGGAGACTTAGGTGGAGACATGGATCTTGGAGGTGATGACTTGGGAGGTGATGACTTAGGTGGTGACCTTGGCGGAGATGACTTAGGTGGTGACGCAGGGGCCGATTTAGGTGGAGATACCGATGATGGTGACTTGCTAGCTGAACCTCCTGCAAAACGCGACGATGACGCAAAACCTCGAGGACCATATAAAAAACATAAGATCTCTTATCGCAAAGGTGGATTCTCAAAACAAATGAAGAACCAAGCCTTTGGTGGTGAAGTTCGTGGATCAACCTCTAGAACAACGTTTCCAGGAAAAGTTGGTTTCGGTGGATTAGACTCGCTGTCGAGAGGTATTCACGAATCAAACGAAAACGAAGAAGAGAAGCTATTTAACACAAGTAATGATGTGAAATCACTAATCGAATTATTAAGAAGAAAGGAAGAAACCGATGAAACTTAACAAACAAACATTGAAACGAATTATCAAAGAAGAACTTGATAGACTAAATGAAGGCATGTTTTCCCCGACTGAAATCTACATGGACTTCCAAAGACAAGGTGGTCGTGATTATTGGCTCTCCAAGGCACACGGAATGAAAATGAAGTATTCAGATTTTATGCATGCCGACCAAGCACTTAAGGCTTACATTGATAAGGTTGACCCATCCTTAAATGATATGCCCCAAAATGTTTGGAGCCAAATAACAAAACTAATTAACGACACAGTATAAAATATAAAGGACAACAACATGAAACATAATAAGAAAAGAAATACCGCTTTTCTTTACGAATGCTTGATTCGTGAATTAACAAAAGCAATTTTACAAGAAGACAAAGTAAGACAATCAAAAGTCAAGGGTCTATTAAGAGAATTTTATACAAAAGGAAAGGTTCTTTCAAAAGAGCTTGGATTGTATAAATCTCTGTTGGAAAGCAAGGAACTTAAGTCAGATTTCTCAAAGCGACTTATGGTCGAAACCAAGAAGGATTTTAATGATTTAGACAGGAAAGAAATTTTCAACGAGCAAACGGCATTAATCAACAAGATCAACAAGGCCTTGGGCAACAAAGCGTTTTCAAACTTTGTCCCGAACTATAAAGATATAGCAACGATTGGACTATACTTCCAGAACTCAAACCTTGGAGCTAAAAAGAGAATTATGCTCGAAGACAAAGTGATAAGCTTTCTTACTAGATTGGATGAAAACCAGACAGAAATGAAACCAGTTGATCAACTCGAGTTCAAAATGTTTGTCAAGAGATTTAATGAAACATATGAGCATTCCCTACTCAGAGAACAAAAAGAATTGCTAAGCAACTTCATTGTGTCGTTTTCCGACAATGGTCTTGGTTTAAAGTCTTATCTGAATGATGAAATTGGAAGACTAAAAGAAGCAGTTAATGTCGAAATAGTAGAGGAGAACTCCTCACCTTTGAATGAAAATTTTAAGAAAGTTAAAGCAAAGCTGGATAGTTATGCAAAAACTCCTTTGAGTTCTCAAATTGTAGAAGAGATTTTTTATATTCAAGATCTATTAGTGGAGGTAAAGAGAAATGTCAATTAGTATCAACATAGCAGACACACCCACACCAGAAGTTCCACAAGAGCCAGGTGGAATCAAGATCGAAATCGTAGAAAAGGATGAAGTCAATTTCAAACTCATGTCACGCTCTGCAGTGAACGGAGACATAATGATATTGGATCATAAAGATATTGACATAGTAATCAAGCAAGAACAGGGAAAGATTTTAACATTTGCTAAGGAGACTTTGTCTGATTTTACATATGGTGCAGAAGCAAGACTTTTGGAGTTCATGAGAAAAAAAGGTCTTCTAGAATATGACTCAATCCAAGGTGGAAATATCTATGGATCTCTAGAGGGCAAACTGATGACCTCTGCCGATGTGGATGTTAACAAGATTGCGCTTATAGTAATCTCAGAATGGATGAATACAGAACAGTCTTACATCAAAGGTACAACCGCATATGATGATATTTCTGACGACCACTTGATATCCCCAGATGGAGAATACTCAACAGAACTTGGTGAGGTCCCACAAGAACAAGAGAAAGGCTCAATAAGACAGGGCAGTGGATTTGCCCCATATATGTATGGGAGATACACGTACTGATGAATCAGAAACTTATTATGGAAAACTGGAGACGCTTTCTAAAAGAAGAGGAGACGCGGGGCAACAGACTTGATGATAGTCAAGTTTGTTTAAGAGTAAGCATATCTCCAGGAAGCGACGCGGAGTTCACAATGTACACTCCTGGCCAAGGCCTTGAGGTTGCACAGATGATCGCTGACTTACAGATTATTGGAGAAGTGACCTTGTCAAGCTTGAAGAGCGATGGCCCGTGTCTCAAAGCCGATGGGATGAACCCATCTTGGCACGTCGAAGCAATTCACACTGCTGAGAAATTTAGGAACGTTGGGTACGGAGGGTTGCTTTATGGGTTTGCATTTTATGTAGCAGATCAACACAACGCTGGGCTTACATCAGATAAGAACGTGGGATCCAAAGAAGATGCTGTTGTGAAGTGGAAATCATTTGAGAAAAATACTCAAACATTCGACAAAGTAGAAACACCAGACGGCAACGACACATTTGATTATGATGAAAGTACACCAGACCCAGATGACGATTGTGATGTATTGGCAGCTGCTGATGAAAACGCTACAGACCACAGCCTCGAACACACAAACCCACAAATCTACGAACAATCAATAGCAATATATGAAGCTAACCACATGGACTTTCTAGATGTGGTTGTGGATTCAGGTTTCATGAACGAAAGAGAGTTCAACAAGTTCTTGGACGAAGCTGCATTTACTAGTTTTAAGAGAAATTACGACGACTAATACTTGGAGATCCTTTGGAACTTTTAAATTTTATTCTTGCCGCTTACGGCATGACATTTATGATCGTTTACGGAAAGATATTTGAAGACGTCAGACCTAAGAAGGACTATACAAAGAAGTGGAACACGCTGTGGAACTGTCCATTGTGCATGGGTTTTCACGTAGGCTGGATTTTAATGCTCTTTTCCCCATTTACGGAACTATTTAGTTTCGAGTATTCTTTCGGGAATGCTTTTGTTCTTGGCTGTATTTCAGCTGGAACATCTTATTTAATTTCGGTCTTAGTCGATGATTTTGGACTAAGACTATCGTCGAGAATCAGGAGGTGATTATGTCGATGATTAAGCGCTGGGTTTTACAACCCGTCCGTCGCTGCTGCAGCGGATCCTAGCTCAAGCGGGTAACGCCCGCAATGGGTGGAGCTAAGCTCTGCCCACCTTTTTATTTTGGAGAAGAAGATGAGTAAACAATTACTAAGAGAGTTCCACGCGCTATGTCCAGATGGACGTTGTCTGGATCTTTTGACCGAGAGAGAGAGAAAAGAAGTTGTTGAAGATGGCGTGGTCTATTTGACCGGTCGTATTCAGACAGCAGACAAAAAGAACGGCAATGGCCGTAAGTATCCCCACAAAGTTCTCAAGAGAGAGATGGATAACTACATGGCAATCGTCAAAGATAATAGAGCCTGTGGCGAATTAGATCACCCTGACGACTCCGTAATTAACCTTAAAAACGTTTCTCACATGATCACCGACTGTTGGTGGGAAGGTAAGGACGTAATGGGCAAGATCAAAGTCTTAGACACTCCTAGTGGTAGAATCTTAAAGGATCTCATCAATGCTGGTGTGAAGCTTGGAATCTCTTCCCGAGGTCTTGGATCAGTTCGAGAATCAATGGGAACAACAGTTGTCGAAGAAGACTTTCAACTAATTTGCTTTGACATTGTATCGGAACCATCAACACCAGATGCCTATGTTTATCCTGGTGGAGATAAGCCAAAGAAGGCACAAGCCTTCAATATGCGTTTGCGAGAACAAAGAGAAAACAATATTGACGACCTATTTAAAAAGATTCTTGGAGATTAAATGAACAAAGAACAACTTAAGAAAACCCTTCGACCACTCATCAAAGAGTGTGTCAAAGAAGTCATTTTCGAAGAAGGAGTCCTCTCTGGAATCATTTCGGAGGTTATGAAGGGCGTAGGCAGTCAGCGGATTGTCGAAACCCCGAGACAACCTTCTTATCAGAAACCACAAATAGACCATGGAGAAAGACAGAAGAAACTGAAGGAACATAGAATAAAGATGCTTGACTCAATCGGTCGAGACTCTTACAACGGTATCGATTTGTTCGAAGGAACTCAACCAATGACTCAACAGTCTGCTGGTAGATCTTCCGGAGGACAAGGCTCAAAGGCTTTGGAAGGTGTATCTCCAAACGATCCCGGTGTTGATATCTCAGCTTTCGGAATGTCTTCGACTATTTGGTCAAAATTAGCAAAGGGAAAATAATGGCTACCAATATTACAGAACGTCCTCGCAAAGGCGAGCCGATGGAAAGATTTATCAAACGCTTCACAAAAAAGTGTAAAAAGCTTGGAATCATCCAAGAGTGTCGAGATAAGAAACACTTCACATCTCGATCAGAAAAGAAAAGATTGGCTCGTAAAAAATGGCGAGCGAACCTCGAGAAGAATAAGCAATAACTATTTATTGAAAAAAGCGGAGTATGCATCATGGGAAATTATAGAGTCGGTCTAAATCACGTTGGATCTTATCAAGTATCTGGAGTTCCACATGTAACTTCGTCTGCATTTACTTTTTCTTCAATCGAAGAGTCTGTAAGGTTTCAGTTTCCAAACGTAACAAAAAGAATTACATTTAGAAACGATGCTGGTCAAGATTTGAGAATTCACTTCGCACCTTACACTGCGTCATTTGATTATAGCAATGGAGCTTCCGGAAGCGCCAATTATTTTCTAATATTGGATGAAGCAGAAGAAGTTTTTGATGTTAAATGTAAAGAAGTGTTTATTTCTACCACGAACACAACCACGAATGGTAACCTCTCCATTTGCGCTGAGCTTACTAGTATTCCTAAAGAAAGAATGTTTAGTCTAGATGGTGTTGAGGGAGTGAGCTAATGGCTGGATCATCCGATACATACAAAGTTGGTTTGCAAAATGTAGGATCTTATCAAGTTTCCGGTAGACCATGGCTAAAATCTAATTCCATCGTCGATGGAGAGGTCCAAACACATTCTTTTCCAAATGTGACAAAAGAAATTCACGTTTGCAATAATCACAGCTCACACACATTGAACGTTGCTTTTCCTGAACCACGTAGAGCAGTAAACATGCCAGACGCGGACGAAGATTTCTCAACAACCTTCACAGAAGTTGATACTTTATCTTTTGGAATTTGGTTTAAATTTGACGCCAGCCTACCAACTGCAGCGAGGATCGTTGACCTAAGAGGTTCCAATGGTTCGGTCTCAGGTTCTCTCAGGATACAAAATAGAAACGCCAAACTTAGGTTATTCATAAACAATGCTCAAGTCGCAGAGACGTCGGGCAATGTGTTAGTAACCAATACTTGGTACCATATTGTTGTGACAACTAACAAATCAACCCCATTGACCAAAGTGTATCTAGATGGACAAGAGATATTGTCCAATGCCACGGCACCAAGTTCAGATTTTGCTCAGATTTTGTTGGGATCACTCTCTGGTAACTTTGATGGATTTTACAGTGACGGTGTTCTGTTCGACACCGATATTACCCTCGCACAAGTTGCAGCTTTGTATGGCGGACTTGGAAGTAGTGACCCTAGAGATCATTCCGAAGCATCAAACCTTGTTTCTTGGTGGGCGTTCGAAGACAATTTTTATAAAAACTACTTTTCGACAGACGATACCGGAACCTTAATTCTAGATAGGGTAGGAAGTAGCAATTTATCTATCGACACCGGCGCCGCTACATTTGGAAACGGAAGATTTATCGGCACATCATTCACAACCGGTCAATATTTTACACTAGACGGTCAACGACATGTTGATATTTCAGCAAAGTGCATTTTCATGGCAGTTCAGTGCGATGGTGGAACTCTAGTATATAACATCTTTTCTTCTTTGACCGGAATTCCCGCAGAAAGAATGAAGGATATAGGGACCTATGAGTAATGGCAACAGAAACTGGATGGGCATATGTTGTCGGAACAGAAGCTTCCGGACCTAAAGGCGCAATCCAAATTGCAGGCCAAGATACTAACCTAGATCATGACAATAAACTGATGTGGTCAGACGCTGATGATGCTCTGGTTGTATCTGGTAATATTATCGCAAAGAATTTTGAGATCCAAAGCGAAACCGTAACTGTATTTCACATGGACATCACTGGTTCCTCAACCTTTGGAGATAGTGAAGATGATAAACATCGCTTCACAGGATCAATAGAACTCACAAAAGATCTAGACTCAGCGGGTGATATCACTGCCTTAAATTATTATGGCAATGCTGCACATATGGACAATGTCGGAGTTAATGCTTACAGCGGCCGCTTACAGAACCATATAGTTCTTGGCAATGGCGCGAAAACAATCAGGACTGAAGTAAATCTAAGTTACGACAGTAGCACTTTATATGTCACAGGTACAATTGAGACCGATGAGGTCAGCTCTTCACTAGCTTACTTTGACTCTGTTGACGCGCTGGATATAGATACAAATCAACTAACATCTTCCAATGCTATCATAACAACCTTGCAAGGAAGCGACATTACAGTTGGAGACATAATCATAACAGGTAACTTGATAGACTCTCAAGGAAATATCATTTTGGGATCTAATTCTGCACAGACAGAGACAAACATATCTTCAACCAATAGCACATCAATACAAAGCAATAGTTTTGGATCTTTAAATAACTCAAATGCTGCAAGCCTGAATTATGCAATAATCAACACTGGTTTATCAGTTAACAACAACTCCCTATTCGCTAGCGAAACTCAAGTTGGAGTTGGAACCAACCAACCAGAAAAAAAACTTCACATCGTAGACAGTTCAGATTCTCAACTTAGATTATCTTCAGCTGCCACTACGACGCTTGGTGCTCTTTTACCTACCTTTCTAGAAAGACACACAGACTTAGGAACGGATACGAACGGAAACTTTCACATAATGCCTTCAAATAATAAGGTTGGTATCAATACCGAGTCTCCGAACTACTCTTTGGATGTACAAGGTGATGTTGGAATATCCGGAGACTTATATGTCACTGGTACACTTCACGCTAGAACAACGGACTTCATAGTTTCTGCTGACACGGTTGTTCTTGGAGATCAATCTACAGATACCGTTACAATAAATGCTGCAACCTTAAATATACCAAACGGGCTTGCTGTTGACAATCAACTGTTCATCAACGACGAGACAATAGGCATTGGAGCTTTATCTTCAGGTTCCAAACTTGAGGTTACTGCTCCATCAAATCAACTTAAGGTAGGTACATCGATCAAAAACCTAACTGTGAGTGTTGACATTAACTCTACAACTCTTTCTACAAACAATCCATCTCTTAGTATAGCAACACCAACAGATGTACTTGGTCAGCTTCGTGTGGGATCTAATCAAGATATTGTCTTAGACAATGTCGGTCAAATATCGTCTTCTGTCTCGGTATCCTCCGATTCAGGATTCTTCACCAATTTAACTTCTAGCAATATCACAAATGGAAACACAACCATCGGAAGCGAAATCATCAACACCCCAACGGTGAATGCAACAACGGTGAATGTGACTGCTGTGAATTCTATAACTCTGCAAGGTTCTATTCTGACAGCAGCGCAAGAAAATATTACAAGTCTTGGCACTTTAACCTCACTCAATGTCGCAACAACGGCAAACATTGCAGGCTCACTTGCGATAGGTACAGCTACACCTTCCCGAAAAGTGGAAATTAAAGATTCAGCCCCACAACTCAGATTAACAAACACAGAAGAAGTGTTTGGTCTTTCAAATCACACATATGCAGACTTGCATGTTTCAGACAATGGTGACCTATCCTTGTCACCCTCCTCTAATAAAGTGATAATACCACAACTGAACCTTACCAGTGTCCAACAAGGCCAGTCATCCACAGCATTGGCTTTAGATGAAAATGGAAATGTCATAACCACAATAATACCCCAACCTGGTATAGAAGTTAGAAATAGAATAACAACGACTACCAGCTATAGCATGAGCACTAATGATTATTTCATTGGAATAAAAGCCGCTGAGAGTTTAGTAATAACAATGCCGGATGCAGTTGCTTTGCAGAATGGCCAAATATTCATAGTCACCGATGAAGATGGAATGGCTCAAAATCACTCACTAGTAATAAGAGCTAGGACCGGACAGACAATAGACGGCCAGAACCAAATTGTCTTAGTGTCCCCAAGGTCCTCGATAAGCTTTTATACAGATGGTCAGTCAAACTTCTTTATGTTCTAAATCCCTACCCTGCCGGTAGTTGCGATATTGTAGAGAAATATATTTTTTTTTTGATGTTTAAAAAGCTTAATCAAAAACTAGTCATCTTTTATTTTCCTTTAAGTTTTCCATGGTGTAGTTATGTGTAGCTCTTCGTCCGCCTTTGATGAGACGTTGGGCACATTATATTCTTATGGAGGAATAAATAATGGCTAAACAATTTAATAATGGAGTTATCGTATATGACGCACAAGTTGCTAAATTCGATATGACTCTAATGGCTTCTGAAAACATCGACTTTCCAGCGAATGTTATCAAAAGTCTCAACTACTTGGCTGCTGATGTAGTCTACGAATACGATTTGTCTTTTGACATCGCAACAATCCGTCAAGGTGAATTGCAAAAGTTGGCTCGCATGGGTCACATTCAAGCTGCGAAAGCTTTTACTGCTGCTGAATCATTGGCTGCTGAACAAGCTCGCGTTGGTTTGAAAGGTCAATTGGAAGGATACGCTGATCAAGCTGAAGTAGATGCGAAAGCTTATACTGACGCACGTGAAGTTGCTCTTCAAAGCAACATTGCTGCAGAAGCTTCTACCGCTAGATCTGCTGAGCAAGCTAACGCTTTGGCTCACAGTACTTTCAAGACTGCTCAAGAAACTTTCAATGGCGACATTGGAATGGAAGTAACCAACCACAAAGCTGAACGTGTTGCTGCTGATGCAACTTTGACTGCTGGCTTGGCTGCTGAGCTTGTTGCTCGTGCTGCTGCAGTTAACGGTGTTACTGTTTCTTTAGCAACTGAAGCTACTACAGCACGTGCTGCTGAAAGTGTTTTGACTACTAATTTGGCTGCTCAAGTAGCTAAAGAAGCTGCTTATGAAACATCTAACAATGCTGCTCTTGCTCTTGAGACTTCTAATAGAATGTCTTCTGATGCATTCGAAGCAAATGCTTCTGCGACTGACCGTGGAGCAATTCGTTCTGAGATTGCTGCTGCTAAAGTTATTGACGATGCTGCGATGGCTTCAGAAGCTACCGCTCGTGCTGCTGCTGATGCAACTTTGACTTCTGGTCTTGCTGCTCAAGTATCTAAAGAAGCTGCTTATGAAGTATCTAACAATGCTGCATTGGCTGCTCAAGTTGCAAAAGAAGCTGCTTATGAAACATCTAATGATTCTGCTCTTGCTGCTCAAGTAGCTAAAGAAGCTGCTTATGAAACATCTAATGATTCTGCATTGGCTGCGCAAGTTGCTAAACAAGCTGGTGATGAAACTGCACGTACTGCTGCGATTGCTGCTGCGAAATCTGCTGCTGATGCATTATTGGTATCTGCAAAAGAAGCTGCTGACGCGAAAGTTGAAACTGAAGA
>Ga0209383_1002324_pt1 | contig 11288 bp, 17 predicted proteins | sample CoawatmetaG02DNA_FD_187510 | JGI IMG/M metagenome (GOLD analysis project Ga0209383, IMG submission 187510) | Marine microbial communities from the West Antarctic Peninsula - Coastal water metaG029-DNA (SPAdes) (version 2) | ecosystem: Environmental > Aquatic > Marine > Coastal ... | reverse complement strand
GACATAATGTCTAGATACCCTGTAGATGAATTAGTAATAGTAGGTACTCATCCTGATCATCCAACATTAGGATGGACAGGTGAAGATATATTTACAGGATTAGTAAGAAAATATAATCCTAAAGTAAAAACTACAGTATTAGGCCATGAACACCATTTAACACATGCTGCTTGTGCATTTTACAATTCAGGATTTAAAAAGGCGGTAGCTATAATAGTAGATGGAGCAGGTACTCATAAAGATATTAGCATGAATGAAGAAGGTTCTGTTAAAGCTAAAGGATGCGAAACTGAATCGGTTTGGACTTGTGAATATCCATCTAAATTTACTGTAGTACATAAAGTATTTGGAGATAATACTCAAAACAGAATAGTAAATGAAAAATTTGATGTTGGTAATTCGGTTACAATTGTTAAAGCTTATGAGGCTGTAACTAATTATTTAGGTTTCTCATTTTTAGAAGCAGGTAAAACAATGGGTTTATCATCATATGGTAAAGAAAATAACAATATTCCTCAATTATTTAAAGATAATAGAGCATCTAAAGATATATTCATACCAGATTACCCAAGAGGTGCTTATATAGATTCTTCTACTAATCCTATTTTCCAACAAAACAGGGATCCAAAAAATTTCCATCATAACTCTAATGAAGTATTAGATATAGAAAAGGATTTAGCATATAAAATCCAAAAAGAAACACAAGAAAAAGTAGGTGATTTAATTGAACAAGCAATAAATGTAACTAAGATAAACCAAGTTGTATTAGCAGGTGGTTACGGTTTAAATTGTGTTGCTAATTATTACTTACAAAAACGTTTTCCAAATGTAGAAATATATTGTGAACCTATTGCTCACGATGGTGGTACTGCTATAGGAGGTGCCAAATTAACCTGGCATGAAGGTCATAATGACAAAACAATTAGAAAGCAAACTTCACTGTATTATGGTCCAAAGTATGATAAAAATCAAATAAGGTCAACGGTAAAACAACATGAAAATAAATACAATGTATACGTAGGCAATGCAAAAAGCGTAGCGGAATTATTAAGTGAAAATAATATAGTAGCTATGTATCAAGGTTCAAGTGAAGCGGGACCTAGAGCATTAGGTAATAGAAGTATATTATATAATCCAACAGATCCTAATGGTAAAGATTTTGTAAATGAAGTTAAAGGCCGTGAGTGGTTTAGACCCTTTGCTGGTACAGTATTAGAAGAAAATGCTAATGAATATTTTGATTTTGCAGGTATGAATAATTCTCCATCTATGATGTATGCTGTAGATGTTTTACCTAGTAAACAAGATGAAATAAAAGCTATAACACATGTTGATGGTACTTGTAGAATACAAACAGTAAATCAAAATCAAAATAAAAATTATTACGATTTAATAAATGAATTTAAGAACATAACAGGTGTTCCTATTTTATTTAATACTTCATTTAATTTAGCAGGTCAACCATTAGTTGAAACTATTGATGATGCATTTCAAACACTTGATGATAGTGATATAAAATATTTGTATCTCCCAGAGATAGAAATTATATTAGAAAAAAAATAAATATAAATGAATAAAAGATATAGATCCTTTTTAAAATTTTTAGTTTATAGGCGTAAACTTAGTTCATATGAAAAGTTTGCTTCAAGAATAGGTTATATGGGAGCGGGATTTCTTATAGCAGCTCAATGGACTATAGAGCCTGCATTGTATGTAATAGGATTTCTTTGTATTCTTATACAAACTTCATCTAGAAAACAATGGAACTTAGTTGCTCTTAACATAAATGGGTTGGTAGCTTGGATGAAACATTTATTAACTATGTAAATGAAATTAACAAAAAAGAATTTTAGACATTTAGTTATTATAGGACATCCCGATAAAAAATCATTTTGTTATAATGGTATATTTAAAACTATTGTAAGACAACTAAAGAAAAATAAAGAAGTATTTAAAGTCATTGATGTATATGATGATAAACTTCATCGTAATAGAACTGAATTAATTAAGGAGTATAAGAAATTAATTACCTGGTCTACTCACATATATTTTATATCACCAGTTTGGTGGTTTAGACTTACTCCTAAAATGGAAACTTTCTTTGATGAAGTACTAACTCCAGGATTTGCATATAATTTTGTTCCAGTATTTGGTACATATGCTTTTCCCAAACCAAAATTAAATGATAAAAAAGTTAGAACATATATTACACATGGAGCACCAATGTTGCCTGTTATTACTTTATATCTTAATTCAGTTAAACTAAGATTAGTAATGGGGGTTTATACATTTGTATTTGGTTGGAATCTAAATAGATGGAGAAAAACTAAACAGTTCTGGTCAGTCCCATTTGTAGATGCAAATAAAAGAGCAAAGTATTTAAGAGTTATAAAGAATGATATTAGAAAAGATTTAAAATTATGAAACAATTAGCACTAATAGGAAAACATATAAAAAAATATAAAAAACAATACCCACAAGCTATTGTTGAACCATATGAATACGCTCTACCAGACCTATCAACTCCAGACACTAAACACCTTATTATTACTATAAAAATAAGTTGGGGATTTGGTAGTTTTATGATAATAAAGGTTGACAAAAATGGTACTGAATCAATATTGCTGGCATATGATAAGGGGCTAATTAATTCCGGTCTTGAAAATATATTAAACCATTTTAACGCACAAAATGAACAAACTAATATAACTGAACAATTTAGAAAAGCTGATGGTACTCTGCCTACAGTTGATGAATTTAATAAGTTAACAATAGGAGGAGATATAACAATTAATTAAAATCTTAATATTTATATATATGAGATTAATAAAATATTTGTATCTGTTTTTTGCTTTAATATTAGTGTTTTCAAGTTGTACAAAAGAATTTGGTTTAAATACTAAAGTAATTCCTCCCGAAGGAGGTCAAGTATTTCCCCCTGAAGGGACTTATAAGGAAGGTAGTATCGTTACATTAAATGCATCTCCTAACGGCGAATATGAATTTGAAAAATGGTCTGGTGATGCATCAGGCACAGAAAAAACAACAGATGTTGTTATTAATGGTTTTAAAAACGTTACTGCTAACTTTAAATTAAGACAATACGAATTACTTTTAAATGTTGTGGGTAATGGTGAAATAACACAGACTATTATTAATACTGGGAAAGGAACTGATTATGATTCTGGAACTGTAGTAAGATTAGAAGCTGTTCCTGCGTATGGTTATTATTTTAGTAAGTGGTCTTTTGATGCTTCAGGTGAAACAAATCCTGTAGAGATAAACATAGACAGACCTAAAAATGTAAGAGCAACCTTTGAGAAATTATCCTATGAATTAAGCATAAAAACTCTTAGAAGTGGCAAAGTTATTCAAGAAATAATAAGTTCAGATAAAGGCCCAAATGAATATGAGTTTAACACCACCGTTAGATTAACTGCATTACCTAATACTGGCTCAGACTTTATTAAATGGCAGAAAGATAATAGGACTTCTTCTGCAAAAAATCCCATCGATATACTCGTAGATAGACCTAAAGAGATAATCTCAATATTTGAGTTTGGATTATATAATAAAAGTGTAGGTAAATGGAAGATTAAAAAACCTAAACAAAGTAATAAAGGTATTGATTTTGATGTTTCAGACATAATTTTTAGTAGTGGAGATGATCATACCTTTAAACTTAACTACTCTGCAGGACAAATAAATGGTATATTTGAAGTAACTTCAAATTCAACTATATTACTTGAGGGAATAGGAGAACTATCTAATGTTCAAATAATTGAAGAAAAAATTAGTTTTAATATGAAGATTAATAACTTGTTTCAATTTGATGTTGAAGGTGATAAATCCTTAACTTACCAAGAAAATAAAACATACATCCCAGATCCTATATTTGAACAAACTCTAATAGACACAGGATATGATGATATTCTTGATGGGTACGTAAACGATTCTATAGTGTTAAGTATTAGTGAATTAGATTTAAGTAACAAATTAATAACACAGTATAAAGGGTTAGAAGAATTTGTAAATCTTACAGACTTAAATTTAAGTGGAAATGTAATAACAGATGTTCTGTTTATTAATTTAAATAACTTAACCTCTTTAGATTTAAGTAATACAGGTTTAACAGAATTAGACTTGTCATTTAACAATTTAATTACTACATTAAATCTTACAGGAAATCCTGAATTAGAGTGTATAAAGGTAAGTTCTCAATTGTTTGAACAAATTCCTATTGGGTGGACATATGATACTGATACAACATTCAAATTAGAATGTGACTGTCCTACATTATCCCTTATATCTGGACCACCTTCTCAAGAACTTTGTGATGGAGATGAAATACAACCATTAACCTTTGAATTTGGAGGCACGGATACTACTATAAATGTTTATGATTCAGGAGTACCTATAGGAATAGTAACTGATATTACTGATGGAACATTAACTATATCAGGTACCCCCATTTTTGTAAGTGATAATTATAGTTTCTCTGTATTTACAACTGATGGTAAGGAAAATTGTGCTCAAGTATCACAAACCATTACATTAAACAAAATTGAATTACCAACATTAACTCTAGATTCAGGTTTATTAAACCAAACTATATACCGTTATCGAACAATGGTACCTATTGTAATTACTATAGGGGGAGCCGCTACAGGTTTAAATTTAGTAGGGCCTGAAGATGATGATATTACTCAAGTTGGAAAAACTTATACAATTCAAGGTAGTTTCTCTGATACAGGAACAGAAACTGGAACATTTACAACTATAAGTGAAGATGGATGTAATGAAGTATCTTTAACAGCTACAATTACAATAATTAATGCTCCTGTTGTTGTTGTTACACCTGCTACACCTGCAGTAACCATTACTGGTGGGATTTGTAGATGCCCAAATGCTACTGTTGGAGACGAAGTAACAATTGCAGGAACAACATATAAAGTAGTTAGTAATGCAACTATAATAGGGCAGATTTCGGCTGGGAATTATAATTTGTGTACAACATTGGTTACTAATATGTCCTCTTTGTTTGCAGGTAACAGTTCTTTTAATTCTGACATTAGTTTTTGGGATACTTCAAATGTAACTACAATGGCAGATTTATTTCAATCAGCTGATTCATTTAATCAAAATATAGGAGGTTGGGATGTTTCAAGTGTACTTGACATGAGTAATACCTTTAAATACGCAAGAACATTTAACCAAGATATAGGTAGTTGGGATGTAAGTAATGTAACTACTATGTCTGTTATGTTTTTTGAAGCAGATGCTTTTAACCAAGACATAAGTGGTTGGGATGTTTCAAGTGTTACTAATGTATATTGGATGTTCAGAAGTGCAAATAATTTTAACCAAGATTTAACAGGTTGGTGTGTTTCAAATGTTTCAGCACTTACTAATTTCTCTCTTGATTCAGGCCTACCAAACTCCAAACAACCTATTTGGGGTAGTTGTCCGGGTGGATAAATTTTAAAACAATTAAAATATGAAAATAGGGATATGGCATGAAGGAATAAAAGGATCACCCTCTTCTTCACTTAATGATTTTAAAAAGTATACTGAATCTTATACAAATTTTTGTCATTCAAATTCAATAGATAAAGCATTTTTCTTATTATCTAACCCTAATATAACAGCAGGAACATATGCTAAAAAAGGATGGCTAGAAACATATTGGTTAAATAAACTACCTACCTCATGTGAAGCGGGTTTAGTTTTAGATACCGAACCTACATCTCCTTGGTCTTCTTCATCGCTTTACACACCTGGAGATTCAATGGATCTAGCAATTGAATTTGTAAGTAAAGTAAACACCAATCCTAATAATACAAAGAAAATAACTAGCATAGCATTTGATAGTGAAAATGTTAATTCTAAACCTTCAGGATCATATAATTGTGTTAATGGTATTAAATGGATAGAAAATAGATTATCACATTACAATTTATCACAATCAGTTGATTATGGGTTTGCTGGACAGAAAAAACTTAATAAATACCCTGAAATTTATTGGGTAGATGAATTAAAAAAATGTGGTTGTACAAAAGCAACTATAAATTCCTCCCCATGTGAATGTCCAAATACTCCCTACTGTAAAAATAATGGCAAACCCGATGCTTTACTATCAGGTTCAATAGGTACTTATCTTAATAATAATACTTGGTTAACAGGAAAAGATGTATGGCCTATGTTTTCTGTAGAAAGTAGTACTAACCCAGATTGTGTTGCATCCGATTATGCATCTGGTAAAGTTTGTGGTGTAATGGATGCCTTTGGAGTTTGGAATAAAAACGATTTTTGGGAATTTTTACATGAAGTTGAACAAAAATATGGTATTAAACAAGCTATGATATACGAATGGCAATTTATCCCAAATAGTTGGTTAAAAACTCCATCTCCACCACCAAATATATTTAAAAAAATATTAAAAGTAATGCATAGGAAGCTTGGATTCCGCAGTATTTGTTCGTATATTTACGGGTAAATAAGTAATTAATTAAATATAAAGGTTATGATAAATGTAAGTAAAGTAGTAGAAGAGTTATTTAGTGGATATGCTAATGGTATTATCACAGATAGAGAATGTGGTGATATGATTGATTTAGTTACCAACACCTATACGGTTGTTGTTGATGATGAGATTGAAATGAATTGGAACATAGATCAGGATAGTGAAATGTCTGAATTTAGTTATGATTTAGAAGCTTCACAGTACGATTACATTTAATAATTTAAAAATAAAGGTTATGACAGCATTCAAAGATTTAGAATTTAAACCACACAAATTTGGAAAGGGAATACAAGCAGAAATTGAGATAAATCCTCAGGTGTTTGTATCTGTAATTGCTGGAGAAGGTTTTTACAGTACAGGTAAAGACGGAGTTAGAAAAGCAGTAAAATCTTCTAAGGATGTTTCAACATTTGAAGTGGGTATAATTAATGAATCCCTACCTGAAGATGATCAAGAATGGGAAGTTATAGGTTTTCAAAGTAGAGAAGACATTGATGAATTATTAGCAACATTTATTTAAAATATGAACAGTAAATTATTACTAGCAGGATTTATATACTTTGTAGTATCTCAAATAATAATATGGTTTCAATCACACTTACAATTTTTTAGTGATTGGTCAAAATCAAACCCAATGTTAATTGCAATACCAGGTGTACTAGTGTCATATTTTTCAATATTGGCAACTCAACATTTAGCAGAAGCATTTAATGGTGAAGTATGGCCTTCAAGATTAATTGGATTTGGAATTGGTATCATATTATTCTCGGGATTAACTTGGAGTATATTAGGAGAGGCATTAACTTGGAAGTCAATAACATGCGTTATATTAGCGTTTGTAATATTATTAATTCAAATATTTTGGGAATGAAAGACGATGAAGATGATTATGGAGACTTATACGAAGATGGAATAGATGAACAACCTAAACCCAAAGAAAATGGTGGAACAACAATCGAAGATTGAAGGATTACATTGTCACAAATGCAAAAAACCAGCTACAGGTAGATATTCACCTAATAAAGAGGAGTTGGGCTTAGCGTTTTGTGATGAACATAAGGATTTAATGGGCGTAGCTTTTTACTGCCTAATGACAGATAATATAAAAGACTTTAACGAGTTAATGGATACAAATATAAAACAATGAGAAAATTAATTACATTACTATTATTACTAATTGGGTTAACACTACCAGCTCAAGACTTACCAGATGATATGTTCGGGACTTGGTATAACTTAGATGGTGAAACCTTAATTATAGATAGACCAGGTTCATTTGTAAGAAGAATGGGGGTAGAGGTTATATCAACAGGCTATATTACGCTAAGAAAAGATGGTAAATTATACATTGTAAGAATGGATAAAGAAATCGAATATAGTTTAGCTTGGGGAATACAACCCACTACTTTAGTGGTAACAAAACCCCCAAATACAGACTTAACAGGAGGTCAAGCATGGATATTTTATAGAATTAAATAAAAATTAAATATGGAACAGATAATTGAAATTAAGAAAAACAAGAGCAATTACGTACAAATAGAACTTCGCGAATATGAAGGACATAAGTACGTTGATTTAAGAGAATTTTATGACGACAAAGATGGTAAAAGATTACCAACAAAAAAGGGCATAACATTTTCACCAACAGTATTAGAAGAAGTAATAGACGGGTTAGTAATGCTTAAAGAACAAATATAAAAGCTAGGTATAAAAGCCTAAAACAAACCATAAAACCAAATATAATCTCAGCGACGAAAACAACAACGACGACTCAAAGGACTCGTCTTAAAGCTTTCCGATGAATTGTGTCCAATCCCATATGTATATATAATGAGAGCAATACGAAATAAAACACGGCTTAGATTATCGCATAACCCAACTGGTGGATTGATAAACGTACTTGTTAATAGGTACAAGTTATGTCGTCGTTATAAGCGATCGTGTAAATAAAAAACGCTGGGTACTATGTTAACCTAATGTAGAACAGTACCCTAAAACACGCGAGTGCTAGGGATATAAAACGTTATGGTTCATTGGATGTACTGCTCCACCCTACCACTATTACTATATTGATTTAGCGTTGTTAATTCGTGGTTACGTATGACAATTAATGCGACGTATGAGTGTAATGTAGGCAAGTACATTGACTATGTAGATAAGTACATCGTTATATAACAAGTGGTAGTATAGTGTGGTTGATAATGCGATTGGGGTGTAGCACTATTCGCGTTGATAAGCCAAGTCTCGTTACGAACCTAAAAGTATATATGTTGTTCATGACTTCCGTCGACGAAGCCGCGAAGTAAATTAGGATAAGCGAGGTATTGTTCGTATATTTACGTGTTGTAATAATTAAGTTACACGCTAAATAAAGGTTATATGAAAATTAAAACAAACAACAAAGTTACATTAAATTCTAAAATTTATCTATCAGTAAACAAAGGCGTATTCAACAGTGAATTGCTTGATAGAAATGATTTTATTCGTTTGAATGAACGTACTTACTGGGCGGCTTTAACGTCATCAAGAGTGCATGCTGATCGTAACTTAGTTTCGATATAGTATGTTTTGTTTATACAAAGGTAAACGTAAGAAGCTGTATGGCTTTCATTCCAATGGCTCGCCTATGATAAAAATGAACGGTACGCTTGTACAAGTAAACGAGAGTGACGTGGAGTTGCCTAAAACAGGTCGTACATTAACGCCGTAATAAAAGATACTATATATGGACATTAAACTAGAGCCAGGCTTTGAGCCCGGATTTAAATTTGAGATAATGAACCCTCGTATTGGGTGCCTAATAGGTTTCCAACATTGGCAGGCAGATGACATAAATGACTACAATACATTCAAAATACACATGCTTTGGTTGGCGCTACGATGGGACTGGTAATGTTCCGTCGGTGAAGCCTAATTGTCTCATATTTACTACCAAAACATAATGACATTAAACGAAATATACACACAGCTTGATATTATCAGCGATGAACTCGATGATTACGCAGAAAATAGCGACAATACACAAATTATCAGCGATATCGCAGGAAGGGTACGTGGTGCACTGGATAACGCAATATTTGAATTAAATTTAATAGTTGACGATCATGCCGCCGGACTATACGAGGACGACGGAGAAATAGGGTTCGACGGAGATTTCGAAGAGGAAGAAGAATTCTAGTTTTTTCTTTTGAATGCGGACGCTAGCGGCCGATTGCAATATGATTGCGGACGCTCCCACGGTAGCCGCGGTCCATCGACGGGCGCGCATGTTGCGCCAAAGTGTTGCGTGATTCATCGATCTCTAACGGATCTACACATCGATTAATATATACGAATATACTATGAGCGAAAAACAACAAGTACAAAGGCATAGAATACATTTCTTCTTAGAAGAGAACATTATAGAAACGCATGGGGAATGTAATAAGGCCCTAAAATTAGATGTTTTAAACGATATGATTAAAGATACCAAGAATGAATAAAGTACGAAAAGTAAGAAGGAAGCTCACATATCGTGGGTGCGAGTTAACTTCGCCCACTTACCAACAAATCGTAAAAGAGAAAAGAAAGGTAGAAGCAAGAGGCCTTGAGTGGACCCCTAATATATACAAACCCCAAACCTCAGCGTTATGAAAGATGATTGGGTATCCAAAAGTTGGAATTGCGGATGTGGTGCAATGAATGCAGGTTGGCTTATTATATGTGGACGGTGTTTAAAATATAACTATAAACCTATGCACAAACCAGTTTCACCGTGCTCAAGTCACGATGCGGAATCGCAGCGTACCATTGAGGAAGAAATTAATGATTTTTTATATAACAAATATGATAGATAAAGTTAAATGGGAGGTGAGATATTCTCGGAAAGGAGAGTCTGTGGAGTCGAGTCTTATTGTTGAGACTGAGGATATTTCTAGGACTTTAGAGCGTTTTTCATACGATAGAGATATTGTGTTTAATTCTGTTACTCGTCTTTAGTTTTAGGCCTTTTTCCCCTAAGTTTTCGGATCTACGAATTTTTTTCTCCAAAGGAATCTATTTGTCGATAAAGTATATATTTATGTTAAACATTTAGATTATGCACTCACCCCAAACATGGCCCGAATTTATGAGTAGGGTAGATAATATTGGTCTTCCTATTATGGAGGCTAAAAGTAAGTATAATAGAGAACTACTTCAATTAGAAGAACAGATCGCTATGCAAATCCAAGTTCAACAATCGGCACAAAACGCTGGTGTTGGTGGAAGGGGAAGTATTACTAATTCTAACATATATAAAATAGTTGATGAGTGGTTTGAAAATAAAACACAAACAGAAGCATATTACGGTAAAATTGGTGATTGGGATGTATCTAGAGTTACTGATATGAGTGATTTGTTTGAACCAAGTTCTGAATTTACTGTTGGTAAAAAAGTAGTTGATGGTTTTAATGAAGATATTAGTGCTTGGGATGTAAGTAATGTTATTTATTTCAATTCCTTTTTTTATAATCAAACTACATTTAATCAACCTCTAGATAGTTGGGATGTTAGTAATGGAGAAAGTTTTGGTTATATGTTTTCTGGAGCTTCATCATTTAATCAATCTTTAAATAGTTGGAATATAACTAATGCTACAAGAATAAGTTTAATGTTTTATAATGCTACTGCTTTCAATGGAAATATTTCAGATTGGGATGTAAGTAATGTGTTTGATTTTTCAGACATGTTTAATGGTGCTACTTCTTTCAACCAAGACCTAAGTTCTTGGGATATTGGTAATTCT
>Ga0209383_1002315_pt1 | contig 11310 bp, 10 predicted proteins | sample CoawatmetaG02DNA_FD_187510 | JGI IMG/M metagenome (GOLD analysis project Ga0209383, IMG submission 187510) | Marine microbial communities from the West Antarctic Peninsula - Coastal water metaG029-DNA (SPAdes) (version 2) | ecosystem: Environmental > Aquatic > Marine > Coastal ... | reverse complement strand
TATTTTTTGCAGATCTGAATACGTTTATAATTCCAGCAACAACACCTACAAAAAAAAATATTAATATTAACCAGGGCTTAGTACCAAAGGTCTTGTCTAAAATAAACCCTATAATTGTCCCAACTGCTACTGCTGAGACTAATTCTGTGCTTAATTTAAAGGCAGTTCCAATAGATGAGGGTGGTTCCCTGTCTTTATAAAGGTTTTTGTCAACAACTTTAGATTTTGCAATCTCTAGGCGATTTTTAAGCGAATCTTTAGGCATTTTTGTATTAAGCAACCATACTCTCAGCTTTTTGTAAATCAACAGCTACTAACTGACTAATACCTTTTTCAGGCATAGTTACTCCATAAAGCCTATTCATTTTAGACATCGTTAGGGCGTGGTGAGTTACAATAATAAATTTAGTGTTAGTTATTTTGGTCAAGTCCTCTAGGAGGCCACAGAATCTAGTTACGTTAGCATCATCTAATGGAGCATCAACTTCATCTAGCACACAGATTGGAGAGGGATTAGTAAGGAACACAGCAAAGATAAGAGACAAAGCAGTCAAAGCTTGCTCACCACCAGATAATAAAGTTATAGACTGAAGTCTTTTTCCAGGGGGGCTTACTAGCATTTCCAAACCAGCTTCAAGTGGGTCATCAGAATCGACCAACTCTAATTTTGCATTTCCCCCATTAAATAATTTTGTGTAAACTTCATTAAACTTTCTATTAACTTTTTCAAACGCTTCTAAAAGTCTTTCTCTTCCTTTTTGGTTTAATTCATTAATACTTTCTTTTAATTTGATGATTGCAGATACAAGATCTTCCCTATCCTGTTCCATCTTTTTAATTTCAATTTCATATTTACTTGTTTCTTCATCTGCTCTCAAATTAACCGAACCAAGTCTTTCTCTTTCTTTTTTTTTATCATCTAAAGCATCTTCTTGAGCAACTGAGTCTGGCAGTTCCTCAACACCATTTAAATTGGAATTTTCAAGAATATCATTTTCTTCAAGATTAAGTTCAGAACTAACTCTTTCTAACAAGTCATCTTTACGTTTTTTTAATCCTTCAATGGTTGCACCAGAACTTGCTTTTCTTTCTCTTATTTGAATAGATCTTTCTTGAACTTCATTTAATTCAAGCCTTAAAGAGTTGATTTTTTTATCAGTTTCTTCAATTATTTTTTCATTTTCAATTTTTTCATTTTCAGAAATTCTTAGCCCCTCAGTTGTTTGGCCTTTTTTCTCTGCTTGAGCTTTAGGTTGTTGATCGCGCTCATTTAATTGGTCTAATAATTTATTTTTTCTCTCAGTTAATTCTGTGAACATTTTTTGTGAATTTGAAAGTAAGTTTTTCCAACTTTCAACTTCAGTTTCAATGGATTTAATTCTTTCATTTCTTTTTATAAACTCTTTTTTAATTGATTGATTTTTACTAAAGCTATCTGCATATTTTTCTTGTAATATTTTTATATTGATATTTTTTTCATCAATTTTTGAAAGCTTCTTTTTACTTTCATCATCACTTAAGTTTTGAAGAAAATTATCTAGCTCCATTTGGCATCTCTCCAGTAATGTGAGAGCCTGATTTATTTCATTACTATTAATTAGCTCTTTTGCTTTGTTGATAGTGTTTCTAACGTTTTTTATTGGTCCAACAGCTATATTTATGTTTCCATTTGCAAAAATGTTAATGATCTCATCTACTTCTTTTTGCTCTTCATTCAATATATTTTTTGCTTTTTCAAGATCTTCGTTTGATAATTTTTCAGTTTCGAAATATTTAGAGTCTATTTCTATTAATTCACTTTTTTCTTCTTTTAATCTTTTTTCATTTGAGTTTGCATCTATTACAATCCCTTTTTCTCTGTCGATATCTTCTTCAATGGTCTTTAGTGATTTTTTGAAATTTTCTATCTCATCTTGTGTTCTTATATTTTCTTCATCTAAGCTTTGTAATTCTAAATTTAATCGTTGAATTTTTGAGAGATTTTCAATATTTTTTTCTCTTAATGGGGAAACTTTATCCGTTTCAATTCTAATTAAGTTTTCAAATTGTACAATCTGTTGGTTGAAGCTACTTACTTCTTCCTCAGCCATATTATTAATTTCATTTTCTACTTTAATTTCATTATCAACATCCAATAATTTTAAATAATATAATCCTGCTTCAATTTTTTTTATTTCTTCAGATATAAGTTTATACTTCGTGGCTTCTTCAGCTTGCTTTTGAAGATTGGCCAACTGTTTTTCTTGTTGTCTTCTTAATTCATCTGCTCTTTTTAAATTAGCTTCTGCAGCGTTTAATCTGAGTTCAGCTTCGTGCCTTCTCACATGTAAGCCTGAAATGTTAGCCGCCTCTTCTAAGATTGCTCTTCGATCCGTAGGCTTTGCAGTTACCAAGGCCCCAATACGCCCCTGACTTATCATTGATGGTGAATGGGCACCAGTTGATAAATCTGCAAAAAACATTTGTGCATCTCTAGCTCTAACTTCTTTATCATTTATATAAAATTTAGAGCCTTTATCTTTTTCAATCTTTCTTCTGACTTCAATTTGATCCATGTCTTTATATTGCAAAGGTCCTTCGTGACTTGTATTATCTACAAATATTGAAACTTCTGCTATATTTTTTGAAGCCTTATTTGATGTTCCGCTAAAAATAACATCTTCCATTCCAGAACCTCTCATACTTTTTGCTGAGGTTTCTCCCATGGCCCATCTTAAAGATTCTACAATGTTTGATTTTCCACAACCGTTAGGACCAACTATCCCTGTTAATCCATCTTCAATAAGAAAATTAGCTTTATCAGCAAAAGATTTAAATCCATTTAGTTGGATTTTTTTAAACTCCATGAACTAACTTATATCAGTTTTTCCAGATATTTTTTTAAATTCTTATAATTTAGAGCTTTTTCAAACTTTTTGTCATTAATTATTATCGTAGGAGTAGCATTGACTTTAAACTTTTTTATACCCTCGATTCGATCATTTAAAACATAATCTTCAATAGTTTTATTAGCTAAGCACTTTTCAAAATCTAAGGTTACCCCCTCATCTTCTAAAAATTTCTTTAAATACTTTTTGGCTTCCTCGGGTGTTTTTCCTTTTACCCATTTTTTTTGGCCTAAAAATAAAATATTTAGCACATCTGCATTGCCATCATTTTTACATTGTCCAATTTTTGAAGCATCAAATGCAGCAATATCTAGAGGAAAGTGTCTAAATTCAATTTTAACCAAACCCTTTTCTATAAAATCTTTTTTAAGGCTTGGATAAACATTCTTGTGGAAGTCTGCACAGTGACCACATGTTAATGACTCATAGGCAATTATTGTGATTTTAGCACTCTCTTCACCTATGGAAATTCTTTTTATGGAGTCTAATGATAATACCTTTTGATCATTTTCAAGATTTTTTGAACTAGTTTTTCTTTCTTTCTCACTTTTTTGGTCACAAGAAGTAAGAAGCAAAAAGGAAATCAAAATTATAGATTTTAGGAATATTTGAATATAATTCTTCATCTTTGTTTAAATAATTTAGTTAATTCTAATAATGAATTTTTAATTTTATCGTTCTTAATACCATTAATCTTATCTGTATATTTACTATTTGTCACATGATTCTCGTTTTCATCTATCTTTTTAAATTTAGTTTGAGCATCATCAAAACTTATAAATTTTAATTTCTCAACAACGGCGTAGCCAAAAAAACTATTCATTTTATCCATTATTTCTTTTTTTGAATATTCCAACTCTATTTCGTGACCTCTTTTGACCATCACATGTAGAGTACTAACACTAAACTTATTAGAATTTTTAAACAATTTTGGATAGCATACCTGAAAAATTTCATTACCAACTATATATTTCCAATTATTAAGAGTTTCAGAGAATATGTGACCTTTCTTTTTGATTATTTTTTTGATGTTTTTAGGCAAAGTATCTTTAAAAGATCTTAAGCCTTGAATAGTTTTAAACCTCTGCCTAGTATTATTTTTAAATTGCATATGACAAAATCTATACTACCAAAAAAAATTCTTTATTGGTACGATAATAATAAAAGATCACTACCATGGAGAAAAAAACTCTCACAAGTTAAAAGGGAATATTACACATTAGTGAGTGAATTTATGCTGCAACAAACACAAGTTGTAACTGTAGTTCCATATTTTAATAATTTCATAAAAGATATTCCCGACATAAGTACATTGGCAAAAATTAATGAACAAAAACTCTTAAGATATTGGGAAGGGCTAGGTTATTACTCTAGAGTTAGAAATTTAAAAAAAACAGCACAAATATTAGAAAAAGATTTTAAAGGAAGATTGCCTGGTACAATTGAAGAATTAAAGCTATTACCCGGGATAGGGGAGTATACAGCAAACGCAATAATGGCAATTGGTTTTAATAAGGAATTTATTCCATTAGATGGAAATATTGAAAGAGTAATTAAAAGATTATTAAATTTAAAGTTAATTAGTGAAGTTTCAAAAGAAAGTCTTGTTAGTAAAAAATATATATTGGGCACCTCTGTAAGAGCAAGTGATTATGCGCAAGCCTTAATGGAATTAGGTGCACTTATCTGTCGACCCAAAATTCCTTTATGTAATCAATGTCCTTTAACTAGAAATTGTAAATCTTTTAAAAATAATGATTTTGAAATAATTAAAGAAAGAAAAAAAAAAATTGATAAATCTTATTTATTAAAAGTTTATAAAAAAGATAATCAATTTTTATTAATAAAGAATATTAAATTTAATTTTTTAAAGAATTTGAAAATATTTCCTATGGATGAGATGCCTCGACATAATAATATGAAAAAAGACTTAAACTTTAAAATTTCTAATATGAATATGAATATAGTTATTCAATTTACTAAGGTAAAAGGACCAATTCCAAACTCTTGTTGGATTGATAGTTCTAAGCTTGAGAGCTATACTTTGCCTACATTTACTAAAAAAATTTTTAGCTACTTAGAAAAAAATAAATGAAAAAAATAGCAATAATAGGCGGAGGAATATCAGGACTATATATTGCAAATCTTTTAAGACAAAACTCAGGCTATGAAATTACCATTTATGAAAAAAATAATTCTGTTAATCTAGATAAGGGTTATGGCATTCAACTTTCGGTTAATAGTATTAGATTATTAAATGAAATAGGTTTTCAGAATATTAATTTAGAGGATAAATTTCATCCCAATAAAGTAGATTTCTATTCGTTAAAAAATAAAAAGAAGATATGTGACTTGAATATATCAATTTTTAATAACACAGAAGCTAAGTACACAACATTACAAAGGTTAACTTTAATTAATTTTTTAAAAAATAGACTTCCTGATAATTTCATAAACTATAATAAAAAAGTCACTAAAATTGATTATGAGAGTGATAATATCGAAGTAACCTTTGAAAACAGTGCTTCAATTAAATGTGATTATTTAGTTATATCTGACGGGATATTTTCAAAATCAAAGTCATTAATTGCTAAAAGAGAAATTAAACCAACATATTTTAAATCCATCGCTTTAAGGGCGACTATAGATCGTGATAGTCTTCAAGGAATTGATCCAAGCAATATATCTTTATTTTTAGGATCCAACCTACACTCTGTGTCATATCCAATTGACAATAGGGGTCAGTTTAATTTTATTAGTATTTTAAGAAAAAAGCTTACTAATACTGAGTTATCTGATTATTCTTTATTTGAGAAGGGTAATTTTATTTCATCCATAATATCTGAAATATCAAAACAAGTAGATCCAGATATTATTAAAAATTTGAAAAATATTAAATGCTTTCCAGTATTTGTTAATTCTGAAATATATCAACCAATAAACAAAAACATATTTCTTATTGGTGATGCTTTTTTTACTTTTCCACCAACTTTTGCGCAAGGTGCATCTCAATCAATAGAAGTTGCATATGAATTATATAAAAATTTAGAAAATCTTACATATAGATTTAATCATAAAAGAATTAAAAGAACCAAGATGATTAATTGGAAATCAAGATTTAACTATTTTGCTTTTCATTTTTCCAATCCACTATCGGTTAGTGTCAGGAATATCCTAATGAAATATTTAGTTAAAAATAATAAGTTTATTAATAGTTACTTTGGAAAAATTTACAAAAATTAATTATTAGCAATCAATTTTTGTCTTAAATTATCTATTGGAACACTCACACCATTTACATTGCAATGCCAATAAGTCCAACCATTACAACTTTCGGAGCCAAGAATTGTTGCAGCGACCTTATGAATAGATCCTTCAGATTGATTATGTTTAATACTTCCATCAGCCATAATTTTAGCTACAATTTTTTTCTTTTGGTCAAAAATACTTGTGCCAGGCTTAATTATTCCCAATTCTACTAAAGACCCAAAAGGAATTCTTGGTTTAGATCTATTGTTTCTAAGAGTATCCAAAAAATCATCTTCTATTGGTTTTGTTTTTTTTAATCTTTCTTCAGCAGCTTTAAAATAATTTTTTTCTTTTTCTATTCCATAGTAATTTCTACCTAATTTCTTGGCAACTGTTGCAGTAGTTCCAGATCCTAAAAATGGATCTAGGACTAAGTCATCTTTATTTGAAGATGCTAATAATACCCTATGAAGTAAAGACTCAGGTTTCTGTGTTGAGTGAACCTTTTTTCCATTTTTTTTAAGTCTTTCTGCTCCATTACAAATAGGTAATTTCCAGTCTGATCTCATTTGAAGATCATCATTTAAACATTTTAATGATTGGTAGTTAAAAGTATATTTTGACTTTTCACTTTTAGAAGCCCAAATTAATGTTTCATGAGCATTGGTAAATCTTGTTCCTCTAAAATTAGGCATTGGATTATTTTTGTTCCATATAACATCATTTAAAATCCAAAATCCTAAATTTTGTAGGGTAGTTCCTACTCTAAAAATATTATGATAACTTCCTATAACCCAAATAGCTCCATCTTTTTTTAAAATTCTTTTACACTCTGAAAGCCAAGCAACTGTAAACTCATCATATTTTTTAAAGCTTTCAAACTGGTCCCATTTGTCTTTAACAGCACTCACTTTAGACCTGTCTGGTCTTGTAAGTGAATTTTTTAATTGCAGATTGTATGGGGGGTCAGCGAAAACAAGGTCAAAGGTTTCACTTGGAATTTTTTTTAATTCCTTAAGACTGTCACCATTAATAATTTTATTTTTAAAATTGTTTTCCATTTTGTATAAAACAATTAGACTCCAAACGGATTCTGAGGTCAACTTGAGATTGAATTAATTAGATTCAAATTGTGTTTATAATTTTTCTAACAACTAGATGTTGTGAAGCTGCATGTGAAACTCATAAAAAATCACAAACAGGAGAGAAGGTTTTTCTATGATATTTAGTAATACCAAACTTATTAATTGCTCTCAAGTGTTCTTTAGTTCCGTAACCTGAATTTGTATCCCATCCATAGTTATTAAATTCTTTTGAAAGTTTTGTAATAAATTTGTCTCTACTAACTTTTGCAATAATCGACGCTGCAGAAATGCTAGGAATTTTTTGGTCTCCTTTAATTACATATTCTAATTTATAATTTTTAAGATCAGGTAGTTTATTACCATCAATTAAAACAAGAGAAGGTTTTTTTTTTAACTTGAGTATAGCTCTTTTCATTGCAAGTAAGCTTGCATGCAATATATTTATTTTTTCAATTTCTTTAGTTGATGCCTGTCCTATAGCCCATATAGAATTTTCTTTAATATATTTATCAAGCTCTTCTCTAATATTTTTTGTCAAACTTTTAGAATCTTTTAATAATTTTTTATTAATGGATTTATTTAATATTACAGCTGCTGCATAAACTGGCCCAATTAAGCTACCTCTACCAACCTCATCAACACCAGCCAAAATTTTCATTAGATACTCAATTTCAAATCAACAATTTTTTGTTTAATTTTTTTTAAGTCTTCCCATGAGTGTTTTTTATTTTCAGGAGCTTTTAAAAGGTAAGAAGGGTTAAAAGTAATAATAACATTGTAGGTAGTATTTTTAACAATTACTTCTTTCCACTTCCCTCTTTCTGTAGAAATTTTGCTATTCAAGCCCGTTAATGATTCCATAGCACTACTACCCATAAGGATTATTATTTTTGGTTGAATAATTGAAATCTGTTTTTGCAAAAAATGAGAGTATCTTTTAATTTCAGTGGAGCTAGGTTTTCGGTCTTCAGGTGGTCGAAAATTTACAGCATAAGTAGAATAAATATTTTCTTTTTTGATGTTTATTGCAATTAACATCTTTCTTAAAAGATCTCCAACGTCACCCAAAAAAGTTAAACCAATATTATCCTCCTCCACACCCGGGGCCTCACCAACTAACATTATAGAGCTATTGATATTTCCATCACCCAAAACTATTTTTTTTGAGTTATTTTGTAAGCTACAATCATTAATTGAGTTTATTTGTAATTTTAATTCATTAAGCTCTTTTTCTTTATCAATCTGATCAACATCATTCTCTTTTCTTAGGTCATTGGAAGCATTCTTCAACCTATTGATGGGATTTCTGTCAAAAGTAAAATTAGATCCAATAGAATTTAGTAATTCTAAATCATAATTCGTATTTTGATTTATTACTTTTTTAGACATACAATGACCCAATGTTGATAAAGTTTTTTAAGTTTGCTCTAATATTATTTTTTTATCAGAGCCCATTATACTCAAAAAATATAACTTTAAAGGATTTTAATTCACACCATTTGTCTAATTATTTTTCTGGTATAGTCGCTTATGAGAACAATGACAACTCTCAAGCTTTAAAATTTTTCAAATCATCAAAGCCTTTAATTAAACAGCACGATTCTTATCTTAAAAACTATGTATACACACTTGTGCTTGAGGGTAAGCTTCAACAAGCTACAAGTGAAATTAAGCAAAATTTAACAGATAGTAATTCTAATTTTTTTGAAGCTCATTTAATTCTAGCTTTAGACAGCCTGAAGAGAAAAAATTATAATAAAAGTAAAGAACACCTGCAAAGATCTTATGAGTTTATCAGCAATGATAGACTTTCTCTAATAATTGCAGAAACATTGAAACAATATCTATATGTTTTTGAAAAAAATAAAATTACAAATACAAACAATAAATTTGGTAATTTTTCCTTCATTAATGAGGTTTTTCAAAGGTGTTATTTGAATGATAAGAATACAAACGCTTACTTTGATAAGCTGGTTAAATCACAAGATGATGCAGACTACTCAAGATATATATTTTTTTACATAAATTATTTGATCGAAAGTGATGAATACGAAGAGGCAAAAAATATTACTAATAATATAGATTACTTAAATTCATCTTTACTTATTTCACAGGGAAAAAAATGGATTGAAGATCAAAAGCTAGAACAATTTAGAAAAATATTTTCATGTAGCAAAACTACAGATATAATTAGTGAGTTTTTTTTCTTAGTATCTAACCTTTATTCGTCTCAAAATGATTATGAAAATTCTAATTTTTATCTAAATATATCTTATTACTTAAATCCTAAGTTTAAATTTAATTTGTCCTTATTGGCTGAAAATTATTATCTTAATAAAGATTATACAAAAACTTTAAAAATTTTAGAATCTTTTAATAAAAAAGATGAGTTGTATTATTGGTTTAAATTAAAAAAAGAGGCACAAATAATTTCTAAATTACAAAATAAAGATAAATCTTTAGATTTTATTAATTTAAATTTTAAAAAAATAAAAAACCCTTCTATAAAAATATTTTTTGATATTGCAAATTTTCATAAAAGTGCAAAAAAATATAAGGAGGCCATAAGATATTATGATCAAATTATTTCGAAAATTGACATTAATTCCAAATTATATGCAGATATTCTATATAGAAGAGGAGGCAGTTATGAGAGGTTAGCTGATTATATTAATTCAGATAAGGACTTATTAAAATCTTTAGAAGTCAATCCTGACGATGCATATGTGTTAAATTACTTAGCTTATTCTTGGCTAGAACGAGGATATAAAATAGATCTATCTCTTCAAATGCTTGAAAAAGCATACTCTAAAAAAAGCAACGACCCTTATATAATTGATTCAATAGGTTGGGCTTATTATTTAATTGATGACTATGAAAAAGCAGAAAACTTTCTAAAGAGAGCAGTTGAATTAATGCCAGAAGATCCAATTGTAAATGATCATTATGGAGATATTCTTTGGAAGTTAGATAGAAAAATCCAGGCAAGATATTTTTGGGAAAATGTTTTAAATTTAGAGGAGACAGAAGATGCTATGAAAGAAAATATTCAAAATAAATTGATAGAGGGATTAAAAAATTCCTAAATTATGAATAGTTTTAAGATAAAGTCTTACGCAAAGATAAATTTAGCTTTAAACATTACTGGAAAAAAATCAAAGCTTCATAATATTGAAAGTTTAATTTCTTTTATTGATTTACATGATTCAATCACACTAAGCGAAAGCAACACAAAACAGCATAAAATTAATTTTTTTGGAAAGTTTTCTAAAAACATTAGTAAAATTAACACCATTTCAAAATTGTTAAAAATTTTAGATGATAAAAAACTTTTAAATAATAAAAAATTTGAAATTAAAGTTACAAAAAATATACCTCAAAAAGCAGGAATGGGAGGTGGGTCTATGAATGCTGCCAGTTTGTTAAATTTTTTTATAGAAAAAAAAATAATTAAAATAAAAAAAGATGAGTTAAAAAAAATAAGTAATGAAATAGGATCAGATGTTATCTTGGGTGTAAAGCCGTCATCTGCTATTCTTTTATCTAATGGAGATATTAAAAAATACAAAAATAAAATCAAATTTCATGTACTAGTTACAAAACCTAATTTTGGATGTTCTACAAAATATATTTATTCAAAAGTTAATTCATTTTCCAAACCTCAATTCAACCCTCCCAAGCAGAAATTATTTGAAGTAAAGTATTTAAAAATTTTAGACAATGATCTTGAAAAAGTTGCATTAAATAAATATCCAGAACTTAAAAGAATTAAATCCTACCTAGGTGGTTTACCCAATACTCTATTTGCTAGAATGTCTGGATCAGGATCCTCAATAGTGGCTTATTTTTATTCCAGAAAGGCCTGCAAAAAAGCTTATAGCCAATATAAGCGAAAATTTAATAGCCACTGGTGTATTGAATCAAAAACTATATAATTTTTTTTTTTTGTGATATATGAAATTAATATTGGCCCATGGTGAAGTGGTATCACATCTGTTTTTGGTACAGAGATCCGAGGTTCGAATCCTTGTGGGCCAGCCATATATGAATAACTTATTAGATAAAATTTTTTTTAGATCTCAAAACCT
>Ga0209383_1002308_pt1 | contig 11341 bp, 14 predicted proteins | sample CoawatmetaG02DNA_FD_187510 | JGI IMG/M metagenome (GOLD analysis project Ga0209383, IMG submission 187510) | Marine microbial communities from the West Antarctic Peninsula - Coastal water metaG029-DNA (SPAdes) (version 2) | ecosystem: Environmental > Aquatic > Marine > Coastal ... | reverse complement strand
AAGAGCCTGGAACTAATAAAGAAATAAAAAATTTTTGTGAAAGCAATTTTGGAATTACATTTCCAATTATGGGAAAAACTTCTGTTATTGGTAAAAACCAACATCCATTTTACAAGTGGGTAAAAGACAATTATGGAAAATCTGGAGTACCTAAATGGAATTTTTACAAAGTATTGATTAACAAAGATGGTTATGTGGAAGAAGTATACAACTCACTTACAAAGCCCAAAAGTTCAAAAATAATTAAGAAATTAAATAAAGTTTTATAACCAAAACTTAATGGCGGTCCCTAGGGGAATCGAACCCCTCTTTGCAGGATGAAAACCAGCTGTCCTAACCGATAGACGAAGGGACCATCATTCAAAAGGTTTTTATTGATAATCTCTCAATTAATCAATGAAAAAAACGTATCACTCAGCAGATATAGCTAAATCATCAAGAAGAAATTGAACTTCTCTTTTTCCATTCCATTCATTTAAAGATAATCTGCCAGCAATATCGTATTTTTTATTTTTTGCATTTAATAGATATGTTCCTATGGGTGTATTGACGCTATTGAAGGAAATAAGATTAATTTTGGAATTGTTAGATGTTTTGCAAAATGACCTAATGTGTGATTCTTTTAATATTAGAGATTTTGTAATAGATACGTTTTCAATTACAAATCTTGGTTCTCTGTTCGCAGATCCAAAGGGTGCGAGCCTATCAATTTCGTCAAAAAAAATCTCGTTTACAGCGCTTGAGGCTAATACACTGTCTATATAAAGATCTTTCTCTTTAGATGACTTGCAGTCACTTTTGTTAAAAAGATTAATTAAAAATGTTTCAAATTCATTCATTTTGTCTCTAGCAATAGAAAAGCCAGCAGCCATTTTGTGCCCACCACCTTTGATTATAATGCTTGATTGTTGAGCTCTTACTACGGCACTACCAATGTCAAAACCAGGTAAAGATCTTGCTGATCCTTTTCCATTGTTGCCTTCAAAATTAATAATAAAGGTAGGTTTGTTAAAGTGATCCTTTAATCTACTTGCAATAATTCCAATTATACCCTCGTGCCATGTATTGGAACTAATAACTAACACTGGATTGTTATCTTTATTTTTTCCTTTTTTTATAGCTTCTTCCAAGACTATACTTTCAATATTTTTTCTTTTTTCATTTAATTGATTTAGTTCCTTGGAAATTTTAAATGCAACCTCTGGATCTTCTGTTAATAAAAGATTTGCTCCATGGTCAGACTTTCCAATCCTGCCACCAGCATTGATTTTAGGACCGATTATATAACCAAGATGGTATGTTGATATTTTTGAGTTTATATTGGCAACGTCAGATAAGGTTTTAATACCTAAATTATTTCTTTTTTGCAAAACTTTTAATCCTTGATAAACAAAAGCTCTATTTAATCCTTGCAGCGGTACGACATCACAAACTGTTCCCAGGGCTACTAAATCTAAAAAATTTAGAAGGTTTGGCTCTAATATTTTTTTTTTTTTAAAAAAATCTTCCTCTCTAAGTCTTGTGATAATTCCAGATAAAACTAAAAATACAACACCGGCAGCACATAAATAAGTTAAGCTAGAAGTTTCATCAAATCTGTTGGGATTAACTATAGCATTTGCTGTAGGTAAAATTTCTGTTGATTGATGATGATCAATTACCACCACATCAATATTCTTTAAATTAGCATATTTAATCGGTTCAAAAGAAGTTGTTCCACAATCAACAGTTATAATTAAATTAACTTTTTTAGATGCGATTTCCTCAAAGATTTTTAAATTGGGGCCATAACCATCTTTAATACGATCTGGAATAAAAATAAAAAAACTATCAGTAAAATTTCTGAGAAATCTAGCAAGTATAGATGTTGAGGATGCTCCATCTACATCATAATCACCATAAATACAGATGTAACTTTTCTTTTTAATATGTTCAATTATTAAATTAACAGCTTCATCCATCGATTTTAATAAAAAAGGGTTAGGCATGGAATTTTTAATTTTAGGATTTAAGAAGTCCATAGAGTGCTCGGGATCAATATTCCTGATGGCCAAAAGTCTGCAAAGAAATTCGCTAACGCCAAGTTCTTGCGTAGCTTTTTTTACCTTATTTTCGTCAAATTTACTTAAAATCCAATTCCGATCAGAAACGGAATTTTTGATCATATCTCAAATTTTTCAGTATAAACTTTAATAGTTTTTTTATCTGAGTGACACACAAGCAAATCAGCTAAAAAATTATTTTTCTCAACTCTAATTCCTTTTAAAAGTTCGCCATTAGTTACCCCCCCAGCACAAAAAATAACATCGCTTTTTACTATATCATTTAAGTAATATTTTTTCTTAAAATCAGTTATCCCTAACTTTGTAGCTCGTAATTTTTCTTCATTGTCGGTTATTGAAAGCCTTCCTTGAAATTGACCGCCAAAACATTTAATAGCTGCAGCAGCCAAAACTCCTTCAGGTGCCCCACCTATTCCGACATATAGGTCTACATTAAAATCTTTTATACAAGTATATATTGCTCCCAAAACATCTCCGTCTGAAATAAATTTAATTTTAGCTGACATTTTCATTATAGATTCTACAATTTTTTTATGTCTATCTCTTTCTAGTAAGCAAACGGTTAATTCTGAAGGTTTAATAGATTTAAATTCGGCCATGTTGTTAAGGTTAGTTTCTATAGAGCTGTCTAAATCAATAATATTTTCTGGGTAATCAGGTCCAATAGCTATTTTCTCCATATAAGTATCAGGTGCTTGTAATAAATTTCCTTTTTCAGCAACAGCTATCACAGAAATCGCATCGGGAAGATTTTTTGCTGTAAGGGTAGTTCCATCTAAAGGATCAACGGCAATGTCCAATGGTTCTCCATTACCTGTGCCTAATTTTTCACCTATAAAAAGCATAGGTGCCTCATCCATCTCACCCTCGCCTATAACTATTTTTCCATTCATGTCTATTTTGTTTAGGTAATTCCTCATAGAATCTACAGCTGCCTGATCTGCAGCTATCTTATCACCCTTCCCTTTTAACAATGACGAAGAGTAAGCAGCTTGAGCTGCTACTTTGGTGAATTGCTCTAATAATTTATGATCTAACATTATAATTTATTTTCATCCCTAACTCTGATCATTACAATCTTTTTAAAAATATTTTTCTTGTTACGAAGTTTTTTTAAAATAACTTGTATATCTTTTTCTTTAGATAGGTGAGTAATAATCATGATGTTTGATAGCTTGCTTTGGTCGGGATCTTGAATTAAATTTTGTATTGAAATCTTATTTTTAGCTAATAGTGAAGTTATTACCGAAAGCACACCTGGCTTGTCATGAGCTAAAAATCTAAAATAATATTTACTTTTATGATCGTTAAAATTAAATAATTTAAATGTCTTCTTTGCGCTAGGTGAAAGTCCAAAAGAAAAATCATCATTTCCGACCATTACAGATGTAATGTCAGAAATAATTGCAGATGAGGTAGGTCCTTTACCAGCTCCAGCTCCTTCATATATTGTCCTTCCAATAGGAACTCCGTCCACAACCACTGCATTAGTCACCCCATCAATATTCGATATGTCTAATGTTGATGGAATTAACGAAGGATGAACTCGTTGTTTTAGTTTATTGTTAACCATCTCTGCGATCGCTAATAATTTAATTTTAAAACCTAATTTTTCGGCGTACAGAATATCTAAAAGATCAATATGACTAATACCCTCTACTAGGAAATTGCTATTAACAATTTTACTTCCAAAACAAATAGAACTTAAAATAGAAATTTTAGAAGCAACATCAGCACCGCTTATATCTGAATAAGGGTTGCTTTCTGCATATCCTTTTGACTGAGCTACTTTTAAAATTTCTTTAAAACTAGATTGTTTTTTTTCCATCTCAGTTAAAATAAAGTTTGTTGTTCCGTTAAGAATTCCATACACATGGTTAATTTTGTTAGCTATGAGTCCTTGTTTTATAGATTTAATAATAGGTATGCCTCCAGCTACTGAAGCTTCAAATAAAAGGTTTACAGAATTTTTTTCAGCTAGTATTGAAAGTTCATCTCCATGTTTAGCTATTAGTGCCTTATTAGCAGTGACTACGTGCTTGCCATTTTTAAGTGCAGCAAAGACTAATTTTTTTGCCATTCCGTCGCTTCCACCAATCAACTCTACAATGATATCAACATTCTCCAATTTGACGAGATCCAAAGGGCTTACAAATAATTTTTTCGGCAAAGAAATGCCCCTCTTCTTCCTAGGGTTTCTGACAGAAATATTAGAAATATTTATTTTAAATCCGGTTTTTTCTAAAATATTTTTTTTATTTTTAGTAAGATTTTTGTAAACCTCTAAACCAATGTTTCCTAGCCCTGCGATTGCTATATTAAATGTTTTCATGTTTTAAACTAAAGATAACGTTTCTTTGAAACCAAATCTAATATTAAAATTTTGTACAGCCTGACCCGCCGCACCTTTAATCAAATTATCTAAAGAACTAGCAATAATAATCTGATTATCAAATCTATTTTGATAAACTGATATATTGCAATTATTAGTATTTAACACCCTGTTAGTATTGATCATCTCTTTTGAATTTACAATATTTACAAATTTCTCCTTTTTATAAAAATTTAATAAGCAGTCTTTAACTTTTTTAATATTAATCCCCTTGGGAAGATCTAGATAGATAGTTGATAAAATTCCTCTAAAGGTAGGTATCAAATGTGGAGTAAATGAAATTTTGATTTTTTTCTTAGAAAATTTTGATAATTCTTGATCAATTTCTGGCATATGTCTGTGCTGACCTACTCCGTAAATAGAAATATTTTCATTTATATTTGGATAGATTTTTTTGTCAGTAGTTTTTTTCCCTGCCCCTGAATAACCTGATTTGCTATCAGCTTTAATGCTCTTAGTATTAATTAGTTTATTTTTAACTAAAGGCAACAATGGCAACAATATAGATGTTGGATAACATCCAGGACAGGCAATAAAATTACTTTTTTTAATCAGATTTCTATTAATTTCACTTAGTCCATAAATTGATTCTTTTTGTTCTTTGGTTGCAAGATGTGGAAGTTTATACCATTTCTCGAAGACAGATTTATTATCAATTCTAAAATCTGCAGAAAGGTCAATTAAGACAGTATTATTTCCTATTTTTTTAGAAATTAAATGAGCCTCACCATGAGGAAGCGCTGTGAATATAACATCAATATTTTTAAGCTCGTGATTTTTTATTATTGAAACATTGGGAAGTTTTTTTTTAAATTTAAAATTTTTGGAATAAAAGTTAATTGGTTTTTTCAACTTTGATTGAGAATATAAGTGCAAAATATCAACATTTGGATGTTGAGTTAAAATTTTTAATAATTCCAAACCAACAAAACCTGTGGCACCAGCAATAGCAACTTTAATTTTTTTCATAGAATTTAAAAATATTACTTATATTTGCTATAAAACAAAAGCAAAACTAAAAACTTTGAAATATGATTATCTTTTAGAGAATTGGAAACGAGCTCTAGCTTTTTTCTGACCATATTTCTTTCTTTCAACTGATCTAGAATCCCTCGTTAGTAATTTGTCTTTCTTTACAATTTTTCTAATTGTTTCGTCAGAGACCACTAAAGCTTTGGATATTCCATGAGTAACAGCACCTGCCTGACCTGACATTCCGCCGCCTTTAACCGTACATACAATATCAACAAGATTAGTTTTTTCCGTAATTTTTAATGGCTTCTCAACTAAAAGCTGGTGAACAGGTCTCTTGAAATACTCGGTGTACAATCTTCCATTAACAGAAATTTTTCCAGACCCAGCTAAAAGCCAAACTCTTGCTACCGCATCTTTTCGCTTTCCTGTGGCGTAATTAGCTTCTTTGGTGATTTTTATGTCTAAGCCCATAATTAGTTTGTTCTAGTATTTTTTTTATTTAAAGATGAGAAATTAATCTCTTTTATTTTTTGAGCTGAATGAGGATGCCCCTCATCTTTATAAATTTTTAACTTGGTTAATTGTTTTTTTGCTAAAGGCCCACCTGGTAACATTCTTTTTACAGCAAGCTTTAAAATTTCTTCAGGTTTTTTTTGCATAAGTAATTTTGGTGTAGTTTCCTTAATCCCTCCTGGATGACCAGTATGTCTGTAATATTTTTTATCAGCAAATTTATTACCAGTAAATTTTATTTTAGAAATGTTAGTTACGATAACAAAATCTCCATCATCCATATGAGGAGTAAAAGTGGCTTTATTTTTTCCTCTTAGGATTTTTGAAATTTCAGCTGCCAATCTTCCTACAACAGCATTGGTAGCATCAATATGATACCAGTTATTTTGAATTTCGCTTTTTTTTATAAAGTCAGTCATGAGAGATGCAGTAAATACTGTTTGGTAGTTTAAATGTCAACATTAGAAGTGCTATTTAAGCCTATAAATTACTAATATAAATGACATTAGTAGAAATATTGATGTTAATTGATGTAAAGCTGCCATGTAAATATTAAGACCCGATATTAGAGTGACAATACCTAATAAAACTTGAAAGGTTAAAAGAACAAACGAGCTATTTAGATAAGCATTTAAATTTTTATAATTAAAGATGTAGATCGCTACAAAAATTAATAAAATTAAATAAGCATTTAGTCTGTGAATTAATTGAATATGAGCTCTATCGTAGAGCACCTCTTTGGAAAAAAATGATAAAAAAGATACTTCTTCTGGAAAAAAATGAGAGTTCATGAGTGGCCAAGTTTGGTAAATACGACCAGCATCAAGACCCGATGTAAAAGCTCCGTAAATAATTTGAATAAAAATTAAAAAAACTAATAAAAAAATTACATTTTTTTTTTGTGAATAGTGAATTTTTAAGTCTTGACCTACATAATTCAAAAAACTCCAGTAAATTAATGCTATAATAATAGTAGCACCGACTAAATGAGCTGCCAATCTAAAGTGACTAACGTCCACATTTGTTGATAGGCCACTCTTTACCATGTACCAGCCTAAAAACCCCTGAAACATAAAAAGAAATAATATCAATAAATAATAAGGATAATTCTGACGATAAATAAGCTTATTATAAATAAAATAAAACAAAGGAAGAATATATAAAAGGCTAACAAATCTAGCTAATAATCTATGAATATACTCCCACCAAAAAATATATTTAAATTCATCCATGCTCATGCCAAGATTTAGTTCCTGGTATTGGGGAATGGATTTGTAAAGGGTAAAATACTGAGCCCAAGATTCTTTATTAAGTGGGGGAAGTATTCCTGTAAAAAGTTCCCAGTTTGTAATCGATAAACCTGAATTAGTTAATCTAGTAAACCCACCAATGCTTACAAGCAAAATAAGGGTTGTTAATAATGCTAAATGCCAAATTCTAAAGTATTTATTTAGTTGTAAATTCGCCATGTTCTTTTATATAATTTTAAACATATGATTAAAAAAGCTAAATTGTCACAAAAAAACAAACATCTAAATATTAAAAAAATTAGAAATAGTATCGATAAAATTGATACTCAAATCTTAAAGTACTTAAGTCTTAGAAGAAAAGAAGTGATGAAAATAACAAAATACAAGAAGAGAAGTGAAATCGTTGATCAAAAAAGAATAGTCAGCATGTTAAAAAAACTTGTAAAAAAAGGCAAGACTTTAAATATAGAGCCCTATGTTGTCGAAAATTTATGGAAGGCTATGATTAAATCTTTTATAAAATTAGAAAGAGAAAAAATTTAGTTATTTACTGTGAGGCGGAAGTTTTTTTTCGATAAACCATTCATGCTTTCTAGTAGCAGGATTGTATTTTTTCATTTTTAATTTATCTTTAGCCTTATCACCGGCCGTAGGTTTTTTTACATAGTAGTTAAACCGACTATTTGGCTTGTCTTCGGGGACTAATCTTACTTTAACGTGTGATTTTTTTGCCATTTACAATATTTTTTTTAATTCTTTAATTATTTTATTAATCTTTAATAAATTAATTTCTGATCTTATATTATTGATTTTTTTATAGTCAACAGAATACTCCTTTTCCATAGCTATAATAGCACCCTTTATGGTCATGCCCTTGTCTTTTAAGAGTGTTTTAACTCTCCGAAAAAGCTTTATATCGCCTTCTGAGTAATATCTTCGTTTGTTTAGAAGAAGGCTAGGTTTTAGGATTTTAAATTTTTTTTCCCAAAATCTGATAACATGGTTTTTTGGCTTGCCAGTACTTTCGTCAATCAAGCCAATCTCCGTGGCTAATTCACTAATATTTTTAAATGCACCAGACTTTTTCTTAAGCATTAAATCTATTAATTTTTTTTATTAAAAGCTTAGAGGCCTTAAAGGTAACGACATTTCTAGAAGAGATAATTTTTTCTTCTTTTGTTTTTGGATTTCTTCCAACTCTGCTTTTTTTGTTTTTCTTAGAAAAGGTACCAAATAGAGCTATTTTAACTTTTTTATTTTTTTTCAAATTAGCTATTAGAGAATCTAGCAAAGTATCTACAAAAGCTGAACAGCTAATTTTCGACAAACCTAACTCTTGAAAAACTAAATCATAAAGTTTTTGTCTTGTTATATTTTCAACTTTGCTCATTTAATTAAAGATTTTAAAACTTTTGATTTAATTTTATCATGAATCAAATCCAAATCTGCATTGCCATTAATAACAAAAATTCTTTTCTTTTCCACTTTTGCAATTGCTAAAAAGCCTTTTTTTATAATATTCATTTTTTTTAAAGATTCTCTATCAAATCTATCTAATTTTTTTGCTCTTAAACGCATTCTTTTTTTACTTATACTTGGATTTGCATCTAAAAGAATTGTTAGGTTCGGTCTTATGTTTTTGTCTATTAGTTTTTGAAGGTAGTGTATTAATTTCAAATCAATAGACCCATTAAAATGTTGGTAAGCAATAGTGGAATCTAGATACCTATCACAAAGCACTATATAGCCAGATCTAAGTTTTTCCTTAATTAAATCGTAATGCTCTGCCCTGGCAGCAAATAATAAAAAAAGTTCAGTTAAGGGATTATTATCTTCGTTTAAATCCTTTATTACCAGTTTTCTAATTTTTTCTGAAATTTTAGTACCACCGGGTTCTCTCGTAAGAAAAATTTTTTTTGATACATTTTTTTTCAAAAATTTATAAAGGAGTTTTATTTGAGTTGATTTTCCAGATCCTTCAATACCTTCAAAAGTGATAAAAATACCACGATTTAACCCCATACCAAGAAACCTATGGAATTAAAAAATCTTTTTATAAAATTAATTTTTTTAAAATCTTCAGTGGCTAGTAGTGGCCGTTTTATATCTAGCCCGTATTTATCTTTAATTCTTAATACACCCAACTGATCACTTGCCTTAAAATAATCTTTAATTGGTTCGGATACCTCTAAATACACCTTAATATCTCTAGACCTTCTTTTGGAATAGGTGATGTATAGGTCTTTTTCCAATTCTAATTTTATTGATGATTTTTTTCCATTCCATGTATTGATAGAAAATAGAGGGTTTTCTTTTTTAACCAAAAGCAACTCAGTGGTAATTATTGCATGATTTAATAATTTTAAGGATTCTTTTGCCCTTTCTTTTTTTGAATTTGTTCCACTTACAACGCTTAAAATTCTACGATTATTTACAAGCATGGTAGCAGCCAAAGAGTAGCCGGAGTCATTGAGGTGACCAGTTTTAATTCCATCTACTTTTGAATTTTTATATAATAAGGTATTTCTATTGGATTGGGTGATTGGATTTCCACCAGTACGATCCCAGGTGAAGGTTCTTTCTGCGTACATTTTGTACAAATCTGGGAATTCTTTAATTAAATAAACAGACATTAAGCTAATGTCACTAACTGTTGAATAATTGTCCTCAGAATAGATTCCAGAAGAGTTTGAAAAGTTTGTGTTAGTCATACCAATCGATTTAGCCTTGTCATTCATCATGGAGGCAAACGCAGCCTCAGAGCCTGCGATTCCTTCGGCCAATGCGATGCACGCATCATTTCCAGAAGCTACAATTATACCTTTTAATAAATTTAAAACAGTTATTCTGTCATTTGGAATTATAAACATAGAAGAATAGCCTTGCTTAGCCATTCTCCAAGCTTTGTTGGAAACTAAAAATTTTTCGTTTAATTTTAACTCACGGTTTTTAATTAGATCAAAAGCTATGATGGAAGTCATGACTTTAGTGATAGATGCAGGAGAAATTTTTTCATTTTCATTTTTCTTAAAAAGAACTTGGCCAGAATTTACATCCATCAAAATTGCCTGCTTGGCAGAAGTAATTAATGCATTAGCGTTATAAGCTTGAATTAAAAAAAAACTTATTAATAAGATTGTAATTTTTTTCATTTAACTTTTATTTGATAGCCTTCAAAATTATTAGCTTTCAGCTTACTGTAAATTAAGTCGTATTTGTTCATATTGCTAATTGGCCCTATTATTAAAAGATAATTTCCGGGTGAACCTTTAATAGCAATATTTTGATTAGAAAGAAAATCTTTTAAACTATCTCTAAGATCTTTGGCATATTTTAAGTAATAAAAAGAGCCGAATTCTAAATAAATAAGATTTTTATGCTTATCTTTTTTTATATTTTTGCGCCCACTCAAAGAAATAATTTTGACATCACTAACTTTGTTTGCCTTTTTGATTTTTCTTTCTTCTTTAAAAATCTTTGCTTTATTCGCAACAAAAGTAGGATTTTTTTTAATGGATTCTATTTTTACGTAGGGTAAGTTTTTTTCCATTCCTAGTGAACTAACAACAGCATCTGAAATATAAATTATTCGAGATTCTGGAATTAGTTTTTTTTCAATGTATTGCAAATTTATAGATTTTTGATTTGCAAGATTAGTAATTTTTAGTGAATTGCCCTTAAAATCCTGAGCTACAACTGCTTGGGTGTTTTTTTTATAAGAGCTTAAAGATCCTAAATTCCCAGAAAAACCAATTTTCTCAGTTAAGGAAACTTTACCTATGTTGGTACAAGAAAAAAGAAACAAAAAACTAAAGACTATAAGTGATTTTTTTTTAAGCATTTTTCAAAAGGTCAGCAAATAAGCCCACTGTTATTGCAAATCGTAATGATCTATTCCAATTTAATAATTTTTCATAATTTGTGGTTACTAAAAAAATAGGCCCATCTTTACCGTCCGGTCTTATTAATTTAAAATTACCTTTGGCTTTTTTATTATTTTTTATGAAAATTTTATTACTAATTAAATCATTTCTAGTTAGGGTTTTTTTTAATTTTCTTGCATCAATAGTGACCAAAGAATTGTCAATTTTATTAGTGCTTATTGCTTTGTAGCCCCAAGAAATTTTTTTATTCCACCCTATTGTTTT
>Ga0209383_1002306_pt1 | contig 11345 bp, 12 predicted proteins | sample CoawatmetaG02DNA_FD_187510 | JGI IMG/M metagenome (GOLD analysis project Ga0209383, IMG submission 187510) | Marine microbial communities from the West Antarctic Peninsula - Coastal water metaG029-DNA (SPAdes) (version 2) | ecosystem: Environmental > Aquatic > Marine > Coastal ... | reverse complement strand
AAACATATTCATTGCTGGGTTCATATCGCTAAAATTTGGCTCACGAGCGTTTTTAAGAGGTTTAATTCCCGCATACATACCTATCGCATCCACCATAGTTTATAATAAGTAAATATTTTATTTTTTAAACATTTATTTATTACATTTCATTTTATCATTTTTAAATCTCCTACGAAATAATCTACGAAATTATCTCAATCGCACGTCCAGAACCAATACGGAGTTCAGCAGTACATTCAGCGAACATAGTGAGATTAGAAGACGCAATACCCTCGGTCTCAACACTACCCATCGCAGATACCGACCTTGTATCAAGGCCAGACGCTAAGCGGTTGTAGTCACTTTCGGGAAGGCAGAAGCGGTAGCACTGAACGAAGTAGTCCTTCTTATACTGGTCGAGTGTAAGCATCTTGTTTTTATCGCCATCAACAGCACCGAAGGTCATTGATAGAGCCTCTGGTGTAGTCATACGGTAAGCGGGAACAGAAGCGGAATTGACCTGTAACTGATGGTAAGCAGGAGTGTCCGCATCAGCGAGAAGTTGCTTGAACTGGAAGTATTTGGAAAGGTATTTCTCTTCGTTAGTGCCGAGAACACCACCAGCGTCATACTGGGGTAGTCCAACATCAACAGTAGTAGTCGTAGCAGTCCCCGACGCACCAACGAAAGCATCACCTCCTACCTTGTAACCCGTGGCGATTGCGGGTGCTGCCTTCGCCGAATAAGTGGAAGGACGATAAGCCAGCCAAAGTCTATCCCACGAGGCAGAATTGACGTTGAAACGGGAAGTGCCCGTGTGAGTAGAGGTGAATGTGTAGTAATTCTTGAAGGGAAGCGAAAGGTAGCCAACCGAGGCGATACGCTGTTCTACAATCTGGTCTAAAACCGAAGTAGCCATACCAAGAACCTCAACTTGCATTGTAATATTGGACAACTTGTAAGTTGGATTACCCGAACCTACTTTATCAAAATTGTCGGCGGATGTTCCGGCACCATCGGGGAATACACGACCCGCACTAATAGGGCAGACAGTATCGTCGGCAAGGGTAATTTCAATTGTAATCTGGGGGCAAATACCAGTATCAAGAATGCTTGGTTCAATTGACCCAAGTAGTCCTTCCCAGTTATCAATACAGAACTGGTCGTCTTTATCAGCATACGCCTCTGGGTCGGTATTACCGAAAGTAGAACCATCGTGATACGATTTAGCACGAACGATATTGGGATGACCGAGTGCCGCATTACAGTAAGAAGGCTTGATTGCCGCCTTAGCGTGTTTGAGGACGTTATAATGCTGAAAGTTATTCTGGACGAGAACACCGCCCATATAAACAGCAACACGTTCTACAAGAGACGATATGTCGTTAGGAAGCGAAGCACCAGCACCAACGGTTACGGCATTGAAAAACATGCGGGTATTTTTGAGATTTACTAAACTATTTGAAGGCATTTCAAATCTAATAATCTTACCCGAAGTAGCGTCGTCGCTTGACTGCGGAAACACCTTAAACTGCGAGGTAGATACACCCTGGAGACGCTGCATAAAGAACGAAACATTGGAAGGAAGAACACCAGCCATTACTTTTATAATATATACAAGATAAAAAAAATAAAATAAATTAAATTAAATTAAATTAAATAAAAAATTAAATTAATTAAATAAAAAATGAATAAAAAATGAATTAAATGTGAATTAAATGTTTAGTATTTTGGTTGTCCGTAATTCTGCCAAGTTAATACAGATTGACTTTCTTTGGCGTTAGGTGGAGGCTTTACTCCTACACTTTGTAGTTTTGCTGGTTCAAACATTTTAATTATATCAACACGTAAAACTGCGGTAAAGTATAAATTACCTAAAGTAGATTGAAATTTATTATCAAAATCACCAGCGGTTTCTTTTCCTGCGGCAGTACCATTGTCTCGTTGAGATGAAAGACGACCTAATTTACGTCCCTTGCTGTCTGTTAAGAAAAGTCTTAAATTAGACAACTTACGTTGCTGTAAATTCATAAAGTATTCATCGCCAGTAGCAGAATTGTAAGATATATATTCAACATCTTTGAAAACTTTTGCGAGTATGTCGCTATTAATTATATCAGCATTATATCTTCCTCTGTCGTTAGACAATACAGACATCTCTAAACCATTCTGGGCGTTATTACAACGAAGATAAACATATGGGTCGGTTAATCTTTGCATTGGGAAATAACCTTGTATTTTAACAGTAGTAGCACCACTCGCAATACTGGCTGCTGTGACTATAAGACTATTAAAATCAGTATCAGTAGTATCATCTTGACGAAGACCTCCTAAAAGACAATAAGCGTCTCCTACACTTTCGGGTATTTGAATATGTAATTCTGTTAGTCCGTGAGCGACGGTAGAACCACTACCGTTTTTAGCGGTTAAAGTTATTTCTAAAAGTCGGTCATCAGTAGAACCCATAGTAGTAGTGGCTGGAGCAATTGAAGTAAGTTCAAATGAGGACGCTACTGTTTGAGAGGTGAGTTCTGTTGCTACACTTGTAGCGAATGCCGTTGCGAGGTCTTTTAAATTAAGATAATTTTTATGAGCGATACTTACAGTTTCGTTAAAAGCAGTTCCATCAGTTCCACGAATATTAAATCTACCATTATTTTGATTTACCATATAAGTATTGTTAAACATAGTAAAATTAAGCAGACTAATTCTAATTAATTCACCATCTTTAGCCTCAATAGTTTGACCTTCAAAATGTATTTTAGTATCGTCGCCTTGCGAAGTGCGGTCGCCTACTAAAGAACTCTTTTCAGTATCTATAAAGATATTAAAACTATTAACGACTTCCTGTCCTTGAAATCTGGAGGTTTGTAAAGACATCTTTTAATATATACAATAGATTTTAAATTGAAATGTAATTTATTTATTAAATTCTAAAACTTTTGGAATAACATATTTACTTGGGGTATTGCTAATTTTTTCTTTGATTTTGTCTATCTCTTCTGGTGTGTTATTTTTACAAAGGTCATATACAATTTCAGCATAAAAAGGTGGGACATCTGGGTACAAGTCTTTCATAGTTTTTAGTGCTATTTGCTTCTCCTGTAATTGGTCTTCGGTATAATTAAATGGATTTTCGTGTTGCTTACGTTCAAGACCTTCAACTTCAAGTGGAATACTCATTACTTATTATTATATAATAAGATAATATTTTATTTTTCTAAATAATACATTTAAATTTTATAAATTTTCTTCTTCAAGATTTTCAAACATATTTTCACTGATACTACTTTCAGGGGTCATTTCTATTGGTAAAATGTGCTGTTTGCCTGATGCGTGATATGCTCTCTCAATCATATTTAATTCATCTGGATTATCTCTGTAATTTTTATTTAATTTATTTAGTATGTAATCATCTGTAAGTTGTCCGCCTCTTGGATTGAAACCTCCTGGTGCGAATGTTTCATTTAAATTTAATAATTCATCGCCACTTGCTAAATTCGCTAATGTGGCTCTCATTCTTGCTGTAATGTAACTTCTTGAACCAGGCACTACACTTGAATAAACGTCTTGTCCTTCTTTGCGAGAATGTCTTCCTAATGATAATGTAGGTGCTACTTGAACTCCGCCCGCACCGTATTCGGCGGGTCTTGGTAGTGTTGGTGTGTAATCGGCTTGAAGTCTTCCAGCAAAAGCAGTCTCTAAATTTTCTTGAAAATTACTTGAACCTATACTCTTTCTGTAATTCATAATAGCATCAAACTGGGCTTTCTGTTTTCTTTGGGGAGCGGATATACTCGCAAAATTTGCTAAATCATTAATAGGAAAACGAGATACATTTTTATGCTTTGGAGTTCTTGAAACTTTAATACCTTTGAATATGTGTTTATCTAAATTGATACCGTGTAGAAATTCTTGACCTCCAATATCTATTGGGAAAAATTCCGGATATCTTTCTTTAATTGCTTGGTCTGCTAAAACACCACTTCTCGCCATACTTCTTTACAATGTACAAATATTTTTATTTGATGTATTTTAATTTTTATTCTAAATTATCTGGTATTATAAATTCATCTAATCGTCGTCTAAACATGGAAGGATGTTCTTTCTTCTTATGTAGGTCAATAAACAGAAACGGATAATTACTTCCATCTCCTATTGACGTATCATATACTCTATTAAAGATGTCTTCACCTATCTCTCCACTAACACTTTCAGCAACGTCTTTCATTTCTTGCCTATCTTTTGTTTTAAATAATAACATAGTAGTACATTGATTTCTAATAACTTTATTTAATCCACCAGTCTGGCACTTGAAAGATTGTATCATAAAAAATAAACTTACGCCAATTGCCCCGCCTTCTTTGAGTTGCCCCACGTGTCTTGAATAAGTACTCAGTCCATTTAATTTACGTGGTCTTGAATAGATGCCCGAACCAAGCATATCATCAAATATTACTGCTATTCTTGGTTTCTCTCCGTTCCATCTATGAGTTGGTTTTATAAAATTACCTTCATCACTAAAGAACTGAAGCAAAAGGTCATCGTCCATATACTTACCATCTTTAAGGTCAGTCATTAATTTATTGTATCGTTTGACTTCTTCCTTGTATCTCTCTAAATCTTCTGCTTCTTTTTTAACGATGTCTTTAATACTATCAATAACGCTTGGGTCATCTACATCTTCAAAAGTATGTTCTATCTTTAATCTATCCATAAGTTCTTTATTAGAATTCATAGTAGGACTAACAGCCACGCAGTAATCATATTTCATTCTTTCAATAAGATTAATTATAGCGGTAGATTTGCCTGATGCTCTCTTGCCTACGGCAATACAAACCTGATGCATTTTAGGCATAAAAGTATCTGTTGTATATAAACCACTTTCGCTTTTTGGAGGGATAATTTCCAACCCTTTTACTTTACTGGTCTTCATTTACTAATACAAAATATATTTAATTTAATGTGAAAATGTAATTTAATAGTAATTTCTTTTATTCATAAATCCGCCACTAAACATATTATTATACTGGTTTTTTAATGCTAATTCTTGTGGTGTTAATTGTCTTGGAGGTGGTCTTGTTGGTGGTTCGGGAGGCGGTAGTTCCATCTGTAATTGAGGTTCTGGAACTACTGGAACTATTGTGTCTTTCTTCTTTCTTGAAACTCTTTTAACAAATACTACATTATCATTAGGTTCAAATTCATCACTATCATCGCTACTCTGTTCTACTATAATTTTAGTCTTCTTTTTACCTTTGGGTTTAGGTGCTTTAACTATTTCTTCTTGAATGTCTTCCTTAATTTCTTTTTCAAGTGTCTTTGGTGCTTTAAGTTTCTCTACCTTGTCTTCTAACTTCTTTGTATAACTTTCTTTGCGTATAGCATTTGCTTTCTCTCGTGCTAATTTTAATTTTTCTAATGCTTCTGGTGATAATACTTTACGAGGCTTTCCGTTCTTATTTAGTTTAGTTGGTTTAGCATTTTCAGGTGATAATACATCGGTACATTGGGGTTCTACAGGGATTTCTTCTTCTTCGGCAGACATTTATATAATATACATTAGATTTTAAATTTAGAAAAATAGACAATTATTTAGAGAATTATTTTCTAAATATAATATATAAATGTTGAGAGAACAATTAATACAAAAAGCAAAAAGTCTTGGTGTTAAAGGCATATATCGTATGAAAAAAACTGATTTAGAATGGGCTATATACCTTAAAGAAAGTATAATCTGGTTTAATGATATTGCTGGTAATACTATAACTATCACAGATGAAGAGGTTGATATATCATTAAACGAGATTGACCTTACAGAGTTTAAAATGAAAGACATACCCATTGATAAACAAATGTGGTTAATTTCGTAGAAAAAAAATATAGTTATATATTAATATAATTTAGATGCCTAATTGTCTAAAATGTGATAAACCTTTAAAATCAATTGGAACAGCCAGAAAGAATGGTAAGTCTCACCCTGACTGGGCTACGAGAGAATATCATAAATGTTGCTGGAAAATAATTAAAGAACAAGAGTGTAGTAATTCATACATGCGTGATGTAATACGTAATTTAATTCATCATTAATTAAGTTATAAAATTTACAATTTAATTAATTTATTATTCTAACAAATTCAGCGTCAGCGGTTCTTGAATAAGCAGTATATCTCGCCCGAGTGTCCATCTTATTCCATTCATAAATATTATATGGTTGTCTAATGGTAATGCCTTGAACTTTATGATTAGTCATAGCATAAGCAACTACAAAATGTTTCATAAACTCTGCGTCAGTAAATTGAAGGTCATTTACATAAACGTATTTCTCATCAAAATTGGTAAGTTCAAATTTCATAGAACCATTTTTAATATTTAATTTTTTATTATTTTTAATACACATAATAGGAGTATCAAAAGATAGGTAAATGTCTTGTTCTTTATCACCTTCTCCTGCTTCAATAAATTTACAAAAGTTTTCTTTATCCATACACATATCATTTATCTTAACTCTCATTTGATTTGTTCTACAAATATTTATACGCTGTGGTGGTCTAAATGTGTATCTTTCTTTGTCTAACTCTTGATGTTTAAATATTCTGTGGTAATTTTTAGTTTCGTCATTTCTTTTATTATACACCAATTTAATTAAATTACCATCACATAATTTATTAAACATTTTAGAATTTAACCAGTTAATATGTTCTTCTTTTACTGGTCTCAATTGTTCTGGGTCACCTTCTACTATCCATTTTATATCTGGAAAAGCAATTTTAATTTTATCAAGATACGACATAATATAACTGGGACACATAAATATTTCTGTAATTATAATACATTTTACATTACGTAATTTTTTCATTTTCTTTTCACTACATTTACCATTTGTAAAATCTATACCAAAATAACTATTTAATGTATTACATATGTGGTCTTCATCAGCAAGATTTTCTGTTGATACATTTGTAAATCCTAATCTAATAGTTGTATCAAGGTCGTATTCGGGTAATGATTTTACGAGATGACTTTTACCATAACCAGCAAGACCAGTTATTAAATAACTACCAGAAATTTCATTCGCTTTTGTAGTATAATCTTCATTTTCTTTGTATATATTCCAAGATATATCAGTATCAAGTGTGTATTCGTTTTTACGTTCTTCTTCTTTTATGTATAAATTATCAGCATAATATTTTTCATATTTAATACCACCAATACAATTATCACATTTAATTCTATTGTAATCACCTTCTACAATTATAGCATCTGTTTTGATTTGAATTAATGTTCCTCCAACCCGTTTTTTAAGTTCATATAATCTAATGTATTCGTTTTCTAATATTTTATTATATATAGGCATATTGTTTTGATATAAAGTTTTATATTCTGTTGTTTCTACTTTATAATGCTTTGTTCCATCACGTAAATACATAGTATCAATATTACAATTTTTACCTTTTAGATTTTTCCATATATTTTTATCAACATTTACATCTCCATTAAAACCAATTCCTTCTTCGTTATTATCCCAGAAATACGCTACGGCTAAATCAAAATCGGGTTCAATATATCCAGACTTAACTTTTGAATGCGTTTTACCAAACATGCCAATCATTTTATTTACTATATGTTTGTAATGATTAGGGTATTTTTCTGTAATGTAAATAACAAATTTTTTAAAATAATCGTGATTTAATACACTTGAAGCAATAAGTTCATACCTCACGTTAAATTTAATTTTTTCTTTTTTAGCATACTTCAAGTAATCACTTGAATACCAAGAGTTGCCCCTCATAAAGAAATAAGTGTCATCAGTTTCTATGTAATACATTCCTTTTTGTAATCGTCCTGAATAAGGTTTAATATCACAACTTACATTATACACCTCATAATCACCTAATCTATTATTCATTATACAATCAGTTCTACATTTATTAATATCATAATGTGCCTGAACTTTACATTCTACTTGGGCTTTGTATGTTTTTACAATATTTCCGTGTTTAGAAATAGCATCAAATACTTCTTTATTAAAATTAGACATCGGTAATTCTTCGCAAGAGTGTTGTGGTAAATATTCTTTTAATTCAAGAAGCCCGAGAATGGTAGTATTTTCATTTTTAAAAGTGTCTCCAAGTATTTCTTTCATCATAGATTTTTCTGGATTAGCACAAATTACTTTATTATCTTGCGTCATAGATACAATTTTACCATCTTGTAATCTTATTTTTTTTAAGGTGTTGTCTTTTTCAAACATATCTAAATACAAGTCTGTTAAATCAGGAGTTTCAATAATTTCATACTCACGTTTGTCTTCATAATTTTTAGATTTATCGTATGCGTCAAACTCAAAGAAATTATCGCTTTTTTCATAATTCATTTTAGCGGAAATTTGTTTAACAAATGTTTCATCATCACAATAATATAAATGATTACCATAACATATACCTAAAAATGATTTAAGGTGTTTATCAAACTTTTTACCATCAAAATTATTAGTGCTAATAAATTCTTTTAAATTTACATCTAAAAGTCTTGCTCTACAATTGTATTCTTCTAATGTTTTTATTAATTCTTCTGGTGTATATCCTCGTTCTGCTACATTAGTAAATTCATCAGGACATTCATATTCTCCAACAAGTTCTTCTTCTGTAAATTTATAAGATATATCATATTTAATATCTATATCCTCTTTTGCGTAAGTTTCTAATGTATCAACAACGTCATTTAATTTTAATTTTTTATTTCTGTTATTCAATTGTAGATGATGTAATATTGTTTCTGGAACACACATAGATTTACCGCTGTCTTTAAAACCATTAAATTCTCTGTATGGAAGTAATGTATAACTTTTAAACATTTGTGTAGTTCTAATGTCTGCTTGTGTCTTACGAACTCGTTGTCTTGTTAAATATTCAAATGTAGTAAATCGTTCGCTTCCTGTGCCTTTATTAATAAAAGCAATTATAATACTTTCATTAGGTAAATAATTTAATGCTTCTTCTACACTTATAATAGGAAATTGATTAGGTAAATTTTCAAATAACGTCGTTTGATTAATAGCAAATTTTCTTAATGGAACTTTTATTTTAGATGTTGATTGGAATTGTAAAGATATATTTTGTGGTTGTGTAAGTATTACATTAGGCAACCCCCCGAATTTCTTTTTCTTTATTTCGTATGTAGTTCTTGATGTGCCTGAAAGAGTATAAACATATACATAAGGGTTTGTTTCATCTTCAATATTATACCAATATTCTCGTAACAAACTATTAACTTCTTTTTTGCTTACCGATTTATCTAAATCTAATAATTTTCTTGCCTCACGAACATCATAACGAAGTCCAAAATCTTTATATATTTGTTTCAAAGTTAATTTCTTTGAAGGCATTTTATTTATATTAACAAAAGATTTTAATTTCATATTTAATTTTTTATTCTCCATTTAATTATTATTATTCTCAATCTTTATATCAATTTTTATTATTAATATATTTTATTCTTTTTAACAGTTTATTATTAATCTTTTCTTTGTTTTGTAAATTATCAATTTTTCCTAAATATTCCTGTATTTTTAAAATGTCTTCAATTGAAATGTTATATTTATCTATACTTGTTTCCGTTGGAACATTACCTACATTAGATAATTTTTGTATTATTTTAATCTTTCTTGCTTCTTCTACGTTTGTATTATATCTTTGTAAATCAAACTCTCGTCTTTTTTGTTTTTTAATTTCGCTTAATTTTTTAGCGTCACCTTGTCCTGTAAATTTAAAATTTTTAACTTCTTCACTACAAGCAATGTAATCTTTTTTTTCGGTGGTGTGTCCGTTTGTTGGAATTTGTTTATTTACACAATTATCAGTTTTAAGTATATACATTTTTTCTTGTGCCTCTAACTGATGTCTGTAATTACATGGGTAATCTTCTAAAAGTTCTATTTCTATACATTCGTATTTTTCAAATAACTCTTTTGACCTACAACCATTAGAAGGATATTTATGAACTTTTAGTCTTCTCCATAGTGGTTGTATAGTAGAACCGATATAACATAAGTCGCCTTCTTTTGAGTATAATTTGTAAATTTTTCCTTGTGAATACATTTTATTATTCTCTATTATAGATAAATATTTTATTTTATTTTTAAATACATTTAAATACATTTACATTTACATTTACGCTAAATTGTGTAAAGACTGTAAGCAACTCGTAAAAGAGATGTAAAATACATTCTATTGTCTTCTAAAACATGTTTATTACATTCACTTCTTTTTAGTTGATAGATATGTAGTCTAATTCTGTTTGTAGCAGTATTTAATAATTTTAATACATTTCCATTAGATTTCTTACGAAACATTTTAAATACACAAATAAAATCTTTAAGAAGTTTGAGCCTTGTTTCATTACATATCAATTCACCAAATTGAGTTTCATAATCAAGATTATCTTTTATAATGTAAGATTTATCTAATTCGTCATACAAGTAATCAAGTGTAATATAAATTTTATTTTTTATAATTTTATTCATAAATGTATATATATTACATTACATTAAAATTTTATATATTACTTTTTTTTAAATTTTGAGAGAAACTTTTTGCTTCTTCTAATGTTTTATATGTTTTTGTAAATTCTATTTTGTTTGTTCCTTCTATACCTTTACAAACTTTATAAGTATCAGCGTGGGTTTTATAAATATAAATATAATCTGTTTTAGATTTACACTCTCTATTATCATTATTTTCTTTATAAGTCGCCCATCTTAAATTAGATAAATTATTATTCATTTTATTTCTATCTATATGGTCTATTAAAGGTTTATTATCTGGATTGGGTATAAATACCATAGCAAGTAATCTATGAACTAAATAAAATTTCGGTATTTTATCAATATATAAACACACTCGGTAATAACCTTTATCTTCTCTCGGTTTTATTAATTTAAATTTTTTATCTTTTTTATTTTGTCTATAAATCTCTCCTTCTTTATTAATAAAATAATTATTATCATTAAATATTCTTTCCATTTTATAATACATATGTTTTTACTTTTTATATCAATTTTTTTTTGTAATTAATTTATTTTGTTAATGTATAAATGAAACTTGAAAAAGTAATCAAGAGCGACGCCAAGGGTAAAAAATTTACGGCGATATTCTGTTTATGTGAAGGGGCTTCTTGTTGTAAGGACAATAAAAAAAAGAAAGTTCATTTTGGAGCAACGGGATATTTAGATTATACTATTGGAGCAACCGACGAACAACGCAAAGCATATCTCGCACGTCACGCATCGGGTAAGACAGCAAAACCAGATACACCTAACGCATTAAGTTATTATATCTTATGGGGTAATTCAAAAAGTAGAATAC
>Ga0209383_1002305_pt1 | contig 11346 bp, 10 predicted proteins | sample CoawatmetaG02DNA_FD_187510 | JGI IMG/M metagenome (GOLD analysis project Ga0209383, IMG submission 187510) | Marine microbial communities from the West Antarctic Peninsula - Coastal water metaG029-DNA (SPAdes) (version 2) | ecosystem: Environmental > Aquatic > Marine > Coastal ... | reverse complement strand
AATCCGCGCTTGAGTATTCTGGTGGTACGCACATTTACGAAGATATTGTGCAGGGTATTTCTACCGCGCACATGCAGTTTTGGCCTGCAGAAAACGGCTGTGCTGTAACAGAAATTATCATTTTTCCCCGCAAGAAAGTGTTCCATATCTTTCTAGCTGGGGGAGAGAAAAACCAAATTGTCGATATGGATGACTCTGCTATGGCGTTTGCCAAGGCCCAGGGTTGTACAGCAATGACTATCGCTGGTCGCAAAGGCTGGTCAAGAGTTTTAAAAACCAAAGGGTGGACCGAAGCGTTCACCACACTTACAAAGGATATTTGATATGTCAGGTGGCGGAAAAGGCGGTAAGCAATCATCATCGGTTGAGATTCCAAGTTGGATTCAGCAGCCGTCAATGCGGAATATGGCAAGAGCCGAAGAATTGCAGAAGGTTGGCTATATGCCTTACATGGGTCCAGACGTTGCTGGGTTTACCCAACCTCAACAGCAGGCTATGCAATCCAATATTGATGCAGCATCTGCCTTTGGGTTGGTTGATCCCGGCATGAACGCGATGGACGGTATGCCAGAGGCTACTGACTATAACGGCATGGCAACGCACTCGTCTTTCCCCATGTTTGAAATGGCAGTGGCAGATATGAATAAATCAAGACCAGGGCAAGCCCAGGCGTATGATGATTTGTTCGTTGACCCAACCGCTGTAAAACCTGATGCCCCAGTAAATCCTTATCCGTATTTTAATGGGGGGATGTTCTAATGGCTGGTGCAGGTAATCCCAACATGGTCGGAATGACCAAACCGGGCATGCTCCCCAATGCGCCAGCAGCACCCGTTGCTCCCGCGTTATCTGCTGCCCCTGCGTTTTCGCCGCAGATGAGTACCCCATTCGGCGGGATGTTGCCTAATCCGTTTCAGGCTATGCCTGCCCAACCGGGTGCTGTCGCTCAACCTATGCAGCCTGATGCGGCTCGTGGAATTGCTACACCACAGCCTGCTGCACTAGGCGATCCGCTTAATGGTGCTGGCGGTATAACCCAGTATTTTCAAAAAGCTAACGAAGTAGCCGCAAATACTCCTACTGCGCCTATGCGACAGCCAACGGCTGCTGAAATAGAGGAATTCAATAACCCGACCCAGTTTTACCAACACCAAGCCATTCCTTCATTGGCCCAAAGTTTTGGCGGTCCAGCAGGTAGCGGTAATGTACCTCCTAGCGAAAAAGGTGCGATACCTTTTAATGCGAATTCAAATGTTGAAGATTTAATTGATGGCGCAGTTGATCCTACAGGAGGTTTGCCCTACATTCCGCTTACTCCAACGCCCCCACCAAGTATTCCTGCCGCCACGCCAGCATCAGGTGGTAAAGGAGGCGGTAATGTACCTCCAGTTTCAGGTATTGATATACAGCCTAGCGAACCAGGTGCGATACCTCCTTATGCGAATCCAGGGTTTGATCCAACTCCAACTCCAACTCCACCGCCCCCACCAAGTATTGCTGCAGCCCCAAGACAGCCAAATATCAATCAAACTGCAGCGGATGGGATAAACCAATCCATTGCGGGTGCTGGCAGTGAAATGAATTACCAGCCGAATAACATCTCGCCGTCAGGCTATGGAGCCTCACAAGTGTCAGGCAATGGTTATCAAGCTGCAGGCTCAACAGGCCAAGGCTATGATGCTGCACAAGCGTCTGGGCAAGGTTTCAATGCTGCGAATGTAGGATCAACCGGATACGGGTCGACAAACGCTGGATCAACGGGCTATGGCGCGAACAACGTGCAAGCTGGTCAAATTGGCGATTCTGATCTGTCGCGGTATATGAATCAGTATGATAGCCAGGTGATTGATAACACCCTGGGCGATATGGACCGGGCCAGGCAAATGCAACAGCAAAGTAGTGGCGCGAATGCTACCGCAGCAGGCGCTTTTGGTGGCTCTCGACATGCTTTACGCGAGTCGGAGAACAACCGGAACTATTACGATCAAGCCGCTAAAACAACCTCTGCGCTGCGCCAAGCTGGATTTAACAATGCACAGCAAATGGGTCTTACCGATCTGCAAAGTACCCTGCAGGCTAGTCTCGCTAATCAAGGTGCTAATAATGCAGCAAGTCAATTTGGCGCGTCAGCCGCTAACACAGCAGGACTGACAAATGCCGCTGCAGCAAATCGTGCCAATGAGTTTGGCGCGTCAGCATTTAATCAAGCTGCACAGCAATACTCCGCACAGCAGCAAGCGGCTAATCAGTTTGGCGCTCAAGCTGGCAACACCGCCAACTTAGCTAACCAGGCGGCATTTAATCAGGCGAATCAGTTTGGCGCACAAGCAGCAAATAACTCGGCTCTTGCTAATCAAGCCTCACTCAATCAAGCGCGACAGTTTGGAGCGCAAGCAAAGAACACTGCGGGTCTAGCTAACCAATCATCCTTCAATCAAGCTAATCAGTTTAACGCAACGCAAAATCAAAACGCACAACTGGCTAATCAGGCAGCAGGGCTCTCAGGATCACAGCAAAGGCTGGCAGCAGGTAGGCAGCTTGGTGATCTCAGTAACCTTGGTTTTGGTATGGGTCAGCAATTAACAGGTAACTTGGCACAAGACGGCGCAATGAAACAGGGCATTAATCAGCTATTAATTGATGCAGCGCGGAACCAGTACAGCCAATATCAAAGCTCGCCATATGACAGTATTGGGTTGTTGTCGCAGGCGCTAGGTGCCTCGCCAGTTCCACAAACAACTAACACAAGCAAGACGCCAGGGTTATTTGATTACTTGACGCTTGGCGCGGGAATGAAGAAAGGATAGTGATATGTACGATCCAAACGAAGACGCAGAAGAAAAGTTAAAAAAATTAGCAATAGAAAAGCTGCTAATAAATAACGCTGAACAAGCTGCCCCGATAGCAAGTGCAGGACTTAACTTACCCGAACCTGCTGTGCCTCCGACTTTCTTTGAGCAAATGCAGCCGTATCTTGCGCGCATGGGTCAAGGTGCGGAAGGTTATAGCGGATCAGGTTTTGTTTCGCCAGTCATAGACCCAGTACAGCGCGGCGGTGGATTATTGCAAGCCAGCAGTATTCCGATGGCGGCTTACGGGCAAGGGCTAGTAAATCAATTTGGAAAAAAAGAAGAGGACGATAAAAGTGGCTCGTCGGCTCTTAGAGCAATGATCGCAAAAGCATTAGGACGATAATATGACACCAGCAGAATTAGAACTTTTAAAGCAGCAGCAGGCAAATAAAGCAAATATGTCAGCGATTGCAATGCCAGTAGCTCAAGGTGCAATGGTACGAGAAGACCCGACTTCGGTTGCCAATCGTATGCCAATGAGCCAAGAATCATACAACGACATAGAGCCAGGCTTACTGTCGCGTATCGGTACAGGCTTTCAGAACCTTAGAGCCGACCCGGTCAGGATGGCTAAGTTACAGATGGGCTTTAACTCTATGCGTTTAAACCCTGATGCTGGGATAGCGGCGTCTGCTGCTGACACCATTAAGATGGGCGAAACCAGACGGCTTGACGGCCTAGATGCTAACGCAACGATTGCCGCGCTGCAAAAGCAAGCAGCAACTGACCCATTGGCGGCGGCTGCATTAAAGGCTATACAAGCTAACCCAAATGCTTATATGGAAATATTTAAAGTATACGCCTCAGAAAAAATGAAAGGCAGGGATATAATTTCCCAAAAGTCAGGTGCTGAGTTAAATAGCCCAGGTGGTGGAGCTTACGACCCACAAGCCATGTATAACGTAACTGAAGGCCGTGATGGTACAAAAATAAGCAAGATTGGCGGTGGTGGTACAACTGTTAATAATAATGCTGCGTCTAAATTACCGCCAGGTTTAGAGCAGCTTGATAAGGCTTATGCAACTGAACATCTGGAGTGGACTAGAGGCGGTGGCGCAGATATGTCGGCTAACGTGGCACAGATAGATACTGTACTGCAAAGGTTAGAGGCGGGTGAAGAGCTAACAGGCCCATTAATTGGGATGCTTAATGGTGTTGGGTTATTAGGGCTAGTTAACCCAGACGCCGAAAACGCCAAAGAGATGGTTCAAGAAGTTGTTCAAAGAAATCTGAGAGTTATTTTAGGATCGCAGTTTGCACAGAAAGAAGGCGAGCAGTTAATTTCGAGAGCCTACAACCCAACACTGTCTGCAGCCGATAACGCAAGGCGACTGAGAAAACTTTATCAGCAGATGGAAATTTCTAGGCAACAACGTCAGGCAATGGCTGATTACTTTGACAAAAACTATACCCTTAGAGGCTACAAAGGACCGAAGCCTAATATTTCGGACTTTTATACGGCGCTTCAAGAAATGAACTTAGGCGATATTAAGGAAGGGCATCGGTATATAGGTGGTAATATCGAAAAAGAATCGTCGTGGGAAAAGGTAGGTATTTGATATGGAAAACCAGCAGCCTTGGAATACAGCTAAAAGAGAAAGAGAAGCGCAAGAAAACGGTCAACCTTGGAAAACAGCAAAGTTAAAAAGGGAGCAGGGTGAAACAGCTGCACCTGTTGAATCAGGCTTTGGACGGGCTTTCGCGCAAGGGCTTACTGATTACACTTCGGACGAGGCAGAAGGGTTTGTAATGAGTAATCTGCCAGACGCGATTACAGGTAACCCACAAACGTATCAGCAGGCTAGGGATAAGGTAAGAGAAGGGTTAAAAGCCTACAGTAAGCAAAACCCAAAAACAGCTTTCTCTGGAGAAATGCTAGGCGCGATAACGCAGGGCATTATTACATCATTAGTTAGACGAAATCCTGCTCCTCTCGTTGAGGGCGCAATGGGCGTCATTAAAAGAAATTCGTTACAGGGCGCAAGAGCAGCCGTTGGTGAGTCAGAGGCAGACTTAACAGAAGGTGATATTGCAGGTCTTGCGACAGACACCGCTAAAGGCGGCGTGTACGGCACTGTAATCGGAGTGCCGCTTGAAAGGGCAATGGGCGCTGCAGGTGGCGTCATTAAGAAGTATGGCGGCAATCTTATCGAATCTATGACCCGTAAAGGCAAAGGTATCACGGCGCTCCAAAACCAGTTAAATATCTCATCAGGTGCTGCAGCCGTAATTTATACCATGCTTGTGCAAAACATGAATCTTCAGCAAATGACCACGGCGCTAAACAAGGCTGGCGATGACGGTATGATCATTGACGCTGATAAGTCTATTGCTGCGCTAGGTGATGCGATACAAAACTCTGGCACTCCAAATGCTGGGCAGATCATTAGCGATGCTGCTGAAACAAGAGCAAGCAGTCAAGCTGAAACATTACGCCCGCTTATGGATGAAGTCCTTGGTGAGCCGCCATTAGGAATGCAAACTGCCGTTGATGCCGTTGCACAAAGAACTGCTGCTGGCAGGGAAGAAGCGTACAAGCTGGCGTATAGCCGACCCATAGATTATGCGTCTGACGCAGGGATGGAAATTGAAGAAATTATGAGTGATTTGGCTAAAAATGCGCCAAGAGAATTTAGAAAAGCGATACAAAGTGCCAATTTAAATATGGCTGCTGATGGTAAAAAAAATATGCAGTTTATGGCACAAGAACTAGCTGACGGCACGTTTAAAGTCGTTGAAATGCCTAATGTTATTCAGTTAGATTATTTAAAACAAGCACTTCAGGAAACCTATGAGCGCACCGCCGATCTTGGATATAAAAAGTTTTCAGAAAAGCTTAGAAACGCAGGCATTAAAGCAGTACCTGAATATGGTGTCGCGATCAAACTAGGGCAAGAGAAAATAGTAGAAACCGAAGTAATGAAGTTAGGCGGTAAGTTTTTAAACGATAATGTTACATTTGACACATTGTTGGACGCTGTAAACAACGCGACAGATGCTGACATGAAGGCTGTTAGGCTAGGCGCTAGGAGTCAAATAGAGTCAATACTTGATCAGACCAAGAAAAATATTGGTGGCGTAGCAGATGACAAATCTGGTGCAACCTTTGAAGAGTCACGCAAGCTGTTGAGGGTTTTATCGACTAAAGCAAATCGTAAAAAATTGAGTCTTATACTAGGTGAAGACCAGGCGGCAGTATTATTTCAAAGCTTGGACGAGGTGACTTCTGGATTGCAATTACTTAATGGGCTGTCAGGCAACTCCAAAACAGCCGTTAGAAAGCAGTTAAATGACACCATTGACGATATCCTTGCGCCTGGCGTTATTATGACGGCAGCGCGAGGCGAACTGACAGATATACCCAAAAAGCTTGTCCAACTAATTACTCAGCAAACGCCTGACGCGCTGACGGACAAAAAAGATGAAATATTGTCCGAAGTGGCAAGAGTATTAACGCAGTCTCGTGGCCGTGAAGCCCAGGAAGCACTAAGGTTAATGGACAAGGTTCGCGAAGGTGCGAAACTGTCTCCGGCGCAAGCTGCTTTTGTCAAGAATACCTATGAACTTGCTAATAGAGCTTCCAAAGGTTTCTCAGAAGGCGTTACGCAAGGAGCAAGGCAACAAACCGTTGAGGCTGATCCAGCCCAAGCCCTGTACTAAATAACCCTACTCAATACTTATACCGCCTTAACTGGCGGTTTTTCTCGTGGAAAAAATAAATATGGAACTCAAAAAGCTAAGTGACGATGACATTAAAAGTATTGCGTCAGATGCCGTGGATAGTGCCGAGGATTTTGTTAATTCTCAGATAGTCTCTGACCGACTTAAAGCACAACGCTACTACGATGGCCGGGTTGATATCGGTGAAGAGGATGGTCGATCAAAGGTTGTAGCCACCAAGATTAGGGACAAGATACGCGCTATTAAGCCAAGTCTTATGCGGGTGTTTTTATCCACAGACAAGCCTGTTGAGTTTGCCCCGATGGGGCCAGAAGATGCCCAGTTTAGTGAACAAGCTACCAAGTATGTGAACTACAAGTTCAACCAATTAGGCGGCTATCGGGTGCTGCAAGATGCCTTTAGTGACTCGCTGTTAAAGAAATGCGGCGTTGTTAAATGCTACTGGAATATTGAAAAGAAAAGCGAAACCTACGATCACCAAGACCTGCCCGACATGGAGTTTAGTTTAATTGTTAACGACCCGTCCGTAGAGGTTATTTCGCACACCCAAAACGTCAGCATCGTAGTTGATGAAATGGGCATGGAAATTGAGCAGACCCAGCACGATGTAAAGATATCAGTAACCGAAGAGTACGGCGATCTCGTCATTGAAAGCCTGCCCCCAGAAGAGTTTTTTGTTAGCTCTGAAGCCACCTCAATTGACGATGCTTATTGCGTAGTTCACAAGCGTGATATGCGCGTTGGCGAGCTAGTCGCAATGGGCTATGACTTTGAAACAGTCTCTGAATTAACCTCGTCTGATACCGATAACTTTGCGGATGAAGAACGATTTGAGCGCCAGAACTTTTCTTTTGAAAACGAAGAGCAGATGCTCGATCCAAGCATGAGAAAGGTTGTTGTGTCTGAGGTCTACATGAAAATTGACGTAGACGGTACGGGCGACCCAACAATGCATAAGATTCTCCTTGGCGGGGGTAGTGATGAGCTACTTGATTACGAGCCGTGGGGTGATTTGCCGTTTGCAATGTTCCAGCACGACCCGGAGCCGCACACCTGGGTAGGTAATTCTCTTGCAGATATTCTGTTTGCAGAGCAGGACGCAGCGACAGCAATGTTGCGCGGTGTTTTGGATAATGTCGCGTTAACAAATAACCCGCGAACTGAGATTGTTGAGGGTCAGGTCAATATTGATGACTTCCTAAATAACGAAATCGGCGGGGTAGTCAGGACCAAACAGCAGGGCGCAATTAACCAGTTAACAGTTCCATTTGTTGCAGGTCAGACCCTCGCAGCGGTTGCGTATTTTGATGACCAGATAGACCAAAAAACAGGCGTATCTGCAGCTAGTTCAGGACTAGACCCTAACGCCTTAACCGGGACAACAGCCACAGCGGTTAACGCAACCATTCAGGGCGCTGCAACGCAAATCGAGGTAATGGCAAGGAACCTGGCAGAGGGCGGCGTAACCCAGCTTTTCAAGCTTATGTTAAAGCTGACTATAGAGAACTGTGACAAGAAAGAAATGATGGCGATTGCAGGTAATGATTTTATGCCTGTTGATCCTCGGTCATGGAATAAGGAAATGGACGTTACTGTCAACGTAGGCTTGGGTACGGGCAAAGAAGGTGAGCGACTAGCCGCACTGACCAAGGCGCTTGAAATGCAGGTCCAGATATTCAGTAGTTACGGAGTAGCAAATGGCTTGGTTGGTATGACTGAAATCCGAAACACCCTAGCGGATATGCTGGCAATGGGTGGATTAAGAAATATAGACAGATACTTTAAGCCAATGTCTGCCGAGCAAGAATTGCAAATGCAGCAACAGGCCCAGACGCAAGAACCTCCAATGGATCAAGCAGCCGCTTACCTCCAAGCCGAGCAAATGAAGGCACAAGCTAAGTCACAAAGTGATATGGCTCGATTACAAATTGATGCTCAAAAGGCGATTGCCCAGGATGACCGGGTGCGCGATCAAATGGATCAGGATTTACTTGTAAAGGCCGCTGAGATATACGGTAAGTACCAAACCTCTGTTGACGTTCAGGGCGTTAAACAGGCCCAGGCGATCCCTAGATACCCACAAGATTCACCTGCCCAGGCAGTCACTGGTGGTAGGTTTTGAATATAAAAGAAAAGGCGCAAAGATATGACCGTCTTGCAAAAGACGATGTCTTTAAGGAGCTTTTTGAAGATGTTAGAAATGATGCCATTGGCGTCTTTTTAAACCAGTCTCGTGACGATGAGGCGATCAACCAAGCGCGAAACTTAATTGATGCGCTTACCACCATCGAAACCAAAATCAACGCAGCTTTGCTGAACGATGCGGTTAACGATAAACAAAAAGGAAAACAGCAACGTGGAAACGACTGAACCTATGATGGACGGCAGCATCGAAAGTGCCGCAGAACTGCTTTTAGAGCAACCCGAACAAGCTGAACTTGAGGAAGAGGTAGAGTATACCGAAGACGATAGCGAAAGCCCGGAGCCTGAGTCGCAGGATGAAGATGAAGATGAAGATGAACAAGATGAGGATGAAGATGAAGGTGAGGACGAAGACGATGCCGTTCAGGAGAGCCAGTCTTACACTGTCAAAATTGATGGTGAGGAAAAGGCTGTAACTCTCGAAGAACTCAAGCAAGGGTTTTCAGGTCAACAGTTCATTAAAAAAGGAATGCAGGAAAACGCTCAAGCGCGAAAGCAAACTGAAGACGTTTACAACGCATTACTTGAATCTCGTCAGCAAGTGACAGACCTTTTTGCGAAACTGCAAAATGGAGGCGCAGCTCGTCAGCCTATTAAGCCAGACCTCGCCATGCTAGACACCGATCCCATCGGGTACGTCGAAGCAAACGCAAGATTTGAGCATGATATGCAGACCTACCAAGGTGAAATGCAGCAGTATCAACAAGTCGCTAATGACCAGGCACATGCCCAGAATTTAGCTCTAGAAGCACATCGTAACCAAGAGATGTCTAAGCTCCTCGAAATCATGCCTGATCTTCGTGATCCTGATAAGGGCAAAGTGATGAAAGAGCAGATGCTTGCGGTTGGTAATGAATATGGGTACTCCCCGGATGAGATATCGACGATTGTGGACCATAGGGCAATAAGAGTTTTGGAAGACGCGAGAAAGTATCGTGAAATTGTGGCAGGCAAAAGCAAGGCAGTTGAAAAAGCAACTCACAAAAAGAGAACGCAGCCGTTAAAAGCAGGATCAAAGAAAGTTAAGTTAGGCGCTAAAGAAATTCGTAATAAACAGAACCGACTTAAAACCAGTGGCTCAATTGATGACGCAGTCGCGTTAATCTTGGGCAGTTAACATTTCTTGAGGAAATTATCATGGCACAACCATCAAATACGTTTGACTCCTACGATGGATCAAATTCGATAAAAGAAGACCTAAGTGGAATTATAGAATCGGTGAGTCCAGAAGACACCCCGTTTTTTTCTGCTTGTAAAAAAACAAAAGCAACTGCAACTTTGCATGAGTATCAAACTGACTCATTGCGATCCGCTGCCGCGAATGCTCACATCGAAGGGGATGCAACGAGTGCAGAAGCTCGTTCAGCTACTACCCGGCTTGGGAATCGGACTCAGATTTTCAAGAACGCAGTAGTCGTTCCTGATACTGATGCAGGCTTGTCAAAAGCAGGTAAGAATAGCGAGATGGCATATCAAGTAGTTAAGGTCGCCAAAGAGCAAAAACTTGATATAGAGTTGGCACTATTCGCCAATAACGCTGTAGTCGCAGGTAGTGCAAGCGCTGCTCGTGAGCTAGGTGGTGCGCCAATTTGGTTAACTACTAATGACAGCTTTGCGTCTGGTAATTCTGGTGCGGCTCCAAATGGTACTGGCGGCGCTCGTACAGATGACGGTACTCCTCGTGATCTTACGCAGGCTATCTTTGATGCAACTATGCAGAGCATTTGGACTGCTGGTGGGCAACCAGATACTGTTTATCTGTCTCCTTATCAAATGAACATTGCCTAAATTCCCTTGGGCCTTTTTAGAGCAATCTAAAAAAGATAATTGCGTGAATTGCTGGAAAGCTAAGTCGAAAGATATGCCAATCAGCAGCCAAGACTGTCGGGGACGGCAGTAAGGTTCAGAGACTAAGTCATTGAGACTAGAACAGTCAATAAAGACACACGAGCGCGCAACATCCCACCGGGATGAAGATATAGTCCGACACTCCGAGGAAATTCGGAGAGCAAGGGATAAAGAGCCTTTGCATAACTGATGTAGGTTTCACCGGAAACAACAACCAGCGGTCAACTGTTCAAGCTGGTGATGCAAAAGTAGTTAAGTCGCTAGATGTGTATGTAACGCCTAAATTCCTTTGGGCCTCTGCTGCGTAAGTGGCAAGAGATAATCGCGTGAATTGTCTGGAAAGCTAAGTCGTAAAGATAAGCCAATCAGCAGCCAAGTGCTACAGCAATGTAGTAAAGGTTCAGAGACTAGGTCATGGAGTCCCTTTGGGACGGTAAAGGCCCACGAGTGCGCGACACCCTTAGAGGGTGAAGATATAGTCCGATACTCCGGGGAAATCCGGAGAGCAAAGGATAAAGAGCCTTTGTATAACAGATGTGGGGAACGGTTGAATTTCAACCAAGCCGCTTGATACGCGGTCGAGACATTCTGATTGCTCAGAATGATATGTGGAACGTAGCAGTATTGCGTCCAACCAAGAACGTAGAACTTGCCAAAAATGGCGATAACTCTACTCGTCAAGTGGTCACGGAGCTTACTTTAGTATGTAAGAATGAAGCTGCCAGCGGTCTTATTGCTGACCTAGCTGTTTCTTAAAATAACG
>Ga0209383_1002298_pt1 | contig 11363 bp, 9 predicted proteins | sample CoawatmetaG02DNA_FD_187510 | JGI IMG/M metagenome (GOLD analysis project Ga0209383, IMG submission 187510) | Marine microbial communities from the West Antarctic Peninsula - Coastal water metaG029-DNA (SPAdes) (version 2) | ecosystem: Environmental > Aquatic > Marine > Coastal ... | reverse complement strand
AATGTTCAGCATCAAATATAAATTCTTTCTCATTCTTTACAAAATGCTTTGTAGTCTCTTTGATATTCTCTAAATTTTCTTCATTACTAATATTTAAAGCAATATCTACATGATAGTCCCAAGTCTTTCCAACAACACAAACTGAACGAGTGTTAGCATTTAACAAAGAAGATAATCCAGGATCATTTTCTGCACTTCGTCCACTTTTTTTAGTCATACCAAAAGCTACGAAAGTAGAATCTTTAACATCTGGCTGGCCGTTAAAAAAACTAGTATCCAATGGATTTGCTCCTGGCCATCCAGCCTCAATATAATCTAAGCCCAACATGGCTAAAGCTTTAGAAATTTTTATTTTATCTTGTAAACTAAAATCTACTCCTTGGGTTTGTGAACCGTCCCTCAGAGTTGTGTCAAAAAGATAAATTTTTTCTTTGCTCATTATATGTACTTCCAAGTAGTTGTATTTTCTTTATCTTCTATTAAAACACCTTTGTCATTTAATAAATCTCTTATTTCATCTGAACGTTTAAAATCTTTATTACCCCTGGCAAGATTTCTCTCTTTAATTAATATATTGATCTCATCCTCGGATAATGATTTTTGTCTTTTTTGATCTTTCCACGCTTCTGCATTAACATTAAACAGACCTATAAATTTACAAGCTATAGACAGTTTTTTTCCTGATTTTATATTTCCATCCATTGCCTCTTGATGCAATTTATGTAGCTGAGAAATAAACAGGGGAGTATTGAGATCATCTTTTAGGGAATCAAGCAAACTAGGATCAATTATTTCGTTTTCATCTGAATAAAAATCATACCATTTGTTTAATGACTTATAAGAGTTCTCTAAAATTTGATTATTCCAATCAAAGGGCTGTGTATAATGAGTGCTTAACATAGCTAGTCTGATGACCTGTCCATCAAATTTACCTTTAAGCTCATTGATGGTAATAAAATTTCCATCTGATTTAGACATTTTTTCTTTATTTACAGTTACATATCCATTATGCATCCAAAATTTTGCAAGAAGATTGGTCTCATTGGCACAAATAGATTGGGCTATTTCATTTTCATGATGTGGAAAAATTAAATCCAACCCTCCTCCGTGAATATCAAATTCTTTACCTAGATACTTTTCGGACATGGCAGAACATTCCAAGTGCCACCCAGGTCTGCCTTTCCCCCAGGGAGAATCCCATCCTGGCTCATCTTCAAGAGATGGTTTCCACAAAACAAAGTCTACTGAACTTTTTTTAGATTTCGAAATTTCTACCCTAGATCCAGAAATTAATTCATCAATTTTTTTATTAGAAAGACTGCCATAATCCTTGTATTTTGATACTTCAAAATAAACGTGTCCCTTTTCGATATAAGCAAATTTTTTCTCAATTAACTTTGTCGTTAACTCAATCATTTCTTGTATGTGATCTGTAGCCTTAGGTTCTTTCGTCGGAGTTAGACAATTTAAATAGCTACAATCTTCGTGAAAATCTTTAATAACTTTTTTTGTAAGATCTTGAATAGAAATATTTTTACTTTTTGCAGACTCTAAAATTTTATCATCGACATCAGTAATGTTTCTGACGTATTGAACTTTTTCTTTTCCAAATATTTGGTTTAACAATCTAAAAAGTAAATCAAATATAATTAAGGGTCTAGCATTACCAACGTGTGGATAGTCATACACAGTTGGTCCACAAACATACATGCGTACATTATTTAAATTCAAAGGAACAAATGTCTGTTTGGATCTGTTAAGGGTGCTGTATAGCTTTAATTCACTACTCATCAAATTTACAAACTGGTATGGGATTCATTTTGTGTAAATTCATTTCTCGAATTTTTAAATATTTAGATCGATTAGCTGAATTAGGATTGCTCATGGCCTCTTCTAACTCTTGATAGGTCATGCCTAATTGCTGCTCATCATTTCTTCCATCAGACCAAAGCCCGTCTGTGGGAGCTGCATTAATAATGGATTGATTGATACCAAGTTCTTTGCCCATGTCCCATACTTGCGTTTTGGTACAATCTGCAATAGGAGAAATATCAACTCCTCCATCGCCATATTTAGTATAAAAACCCACTCCAAAGTCTTCTACTTTATTTCCCGTTCCAACTACTATTCCATTATTAGATCCTGCCACCTGGTACAGTGTGCTCATTCTTAATCTAGCTCTTGTATTTGCAAAAGCATGCTCGTTGTTATTTTTTCCTAGAGTTTTTTCAAATTCACCAAATGTTGAATCTAAATTAATATTTAAAACTTCCACATTTTTAAAATTATCAAAAAGCCAATCACAATGAACTTTGCTTAAATCATCTTGCTCTTTAATTTGCTTGATAGGCATAGACAGCGCAAAAGTTTTAAATCCAGAAGCAGCACAGATAGTGCTAACTACAGCTGAATCAATTCCACCTGACACCCCCACCACCAAACTATCTGGTTTTTTTGGCATTTTAGAGCAATAATCTAAAATCCAGCCAGTGATAAATAAAATTCGTTCTTTAGGTTCCATGGTATTTTTTAACTTAAATATCTTAAAAAATCTAAGATAATTATGACGCTACTTTAATGGAAGTTTTGGAAAAGTTAGAGTTTTTTTTAATTTCTCCTGAAATTAAGAATGCTAGCTCCAATGCCTGACTTGCATTTAGTCTAGGGTCACAATGAGTATGGTATCTATCGGACAGATCTTTATCGGTAATATTTTGAGCTCCTCCAATACACTCCGTCACATCCTGACCTGTCATTTCAATATGCAAACCTCCTGCAAACGTACCTTCGGATTGATGGACTTCAAAAAAACTTTTAGTTTCAGAAATTACATTTTCAAAAGGTCTAGTCTTAAATCCTGTAGATGCTTTTACTGTATTTCCATGCATAGGGTCACATGACCAAATTACGTTTCTACCAGCTTTTTTAATAGCCTGAATTAATTTTGGTAAGAATTTTTGAACTTTATCATGCCCAAATCTTGCAATTAAAGTAATTCTTCCTGCTTCGTTATCAGGATTTAAAACTTCTGTTAATTTTACAATTTCTTCAGGGTCTGAAGTCGGTCCACATTTAATTCCCAATGGATTTTTAATTCCTTTGCAAAATTCAACATGTCCACCATCTAATTGTCTAGTTCTGTCACCAATCCATAAAAAATGTGCAGATGTGTCGTGGTATTCACCTGTGGTAGAATCTACTCTTGTCATGGCTTCTTCAACAGGAAGCAATAATGCTTCGTGACTAGTAAAAAGATTAACAGTACGAAGTCTTCGATTGTTTTCTGAAGTAATTCCGCAAGCGTTCATAAAGTCTAGAGCGTCAGAAACCTTTTGTTCAATTTCATTGTACTTTTCTTTAGCCTTATCTTTAACAAAAGACATATTCCATAAATGAACTTTATTTAAATCTGCAAATCCTCCTTGAGAAAAAGCTCTTAATAAATTTAATGTAGAAGCTGATTGGGAGTATGCTTTTAATAGTCGCTCTGGATCTGGCTCTCTTCCTTTAGCGTCAAAAGCCATAGAATTAATATTGTCTCCTAAGTAACTAGGCAACACTACTCCATCTTTAGTTTCTGTTGGTGCACTTCTTGGTTTTGAAAATTGACCTGCAATTCTTCCTAACTTCACAATAGGCAAACCAGATGATACAGTTAAAACCAGTGACATCTGCAAAAAAAGTTTAAAAAAATCTCTTATATTGTTTGGATGAAACTCAGCAAAACTTTCAGCACAATCTCCACCTTGTAATAAAAAAGCTTTACCTTGGCTTACCTTTGCCAAATGTTCTTTTAAAGATCTAGACTCCCCTGCAAATACCAAGGGAGGAAAGTTAGATAATTCCTTTAAGACATTATTAAGCTTATCCTGATCTTTGTATTCAGGTAAATGTTTAGACGGTTTGCTTTTCCAGCTATTTGGCTTCCAAGTGCTCATGCAACTAGAAGTATATAAACCGAGTTTGTCATCTCAACAAGTTATTTATTTAAATACTAAATAGTTATTAATTTCATAGCTTCTATAGGCTCTTTCAGCAGGACAGAACATTTAGTCTTCTTTTACAAAATAGACAAATTAGATACCAAAAACACCTTCACTGCCATGCGCTTTTAGGGCACTATTTTTAAAATGATTGAGTTAATCACAACATACTTTCCATGCATAAAATAAAAACTTCTTAATTTTTTGAGAAAATAAATTTTGAAGAGTTAATAAAAAAAAATATTATATTCTTGGCAAGAAAAAAACAAAATTTCTGCTATATTCAAGAAATTTATACTTTGTTCCCAAAAGTAAGAAATTAAATAAATTAATTTGTAACTATCGGCACCACTTCAAGGATTTACCCCAAAGATCCGTCTAAAATGTATTTCAATATTCTGAATGCTTGATTTTGGTCTTTTGCAACTGCGGCCGCAGATGCATCCACTTCTTTAAGAGCATGCTGAAACTCGTCATTATGAATGACAATAATAGATTTATTTAATGCCGCAGCGTACCCAGCATCAAAAGCTGCATTCCATTGTTTGTACTTCTCTCCAAATTTAACGATGACAACATCACAATCTTTTATGGATTTTTTAGTTTTGATAGAATTAATATTAGCACCTTTGCTATCTTTCCAATAATTCTTTTCCTCTGCCCCTAATATTTCAATACCACAATTATCTGAAGCTTCATGATTTGTCACAGGTGAAGAAAAAACAATATTCAAGTTTTCTTTTTTACAAAGTTGAATAATTTCCTCTCTCCAATTACTATGAATTTCTCCAGCCAAATACACATTTAACATTTAATTCTCCTTTTTTTAAAATTAAAGCATAATTTTTACAACGAATATACCCAACACTTCTTTAAAAAAAATATCAAACGAAGATAAATTTTTTTGAAAATTTATATTTTGATAAAAATTAATTAAACTAAAAGAATTATTTCTAGTATAAAAACTTGAAGGAAATCCATATGCCTTAATATTATTTTTTTTGGCAATAATCAAAGATCTTTTCATATGAGAAGCGCTTGTGACTAGTAAAATCTTTTTATTTAAATCTTTTGTTAAATAGCGATTAAGTCGTTTGAAATTTTCAATAGTATTTCTTGCATTGGGTAAAAAAATAATATCTTTTTTATCTATATTTGAATTCTTCACAATTGTTTGAACAAATGGTGTCTCAGAATCTTTTCCATTATTTGAATCTAAAGCTGAATTTCCACTAGAATAAATAATTTTAACATTAGCTGGCAGATACTGATTTTTAACTTTTATAGCCTGAACTATTCTTTCAGGACCTCCACTCGGAACGAAAATATAATCAATATTTTTGGGGAGCTTACTATTTTTGTAATTTTTTTCTAGCACGTAAAAAATTAAATTTTTTCCTATAGGTAATAATGATATTAATGAAAAAAAAATAAAAAAAACACAAAATATTTTTTTGAATTGCTTTTTATTTCTCCAAATACCTAGATAAAAAAAAATAATAAGAAAAAAAATAAGAAAATTACTAGGTAATAATAATGGAGTTAAAAGTTTAGATATATAAAAATAAATATTCATTTAAAGCTATTTAACGGCGACTTGAGTGGTTCGAGAGAGTATTTGTTTTTAATCTCATTTTAAAATTCTATTAAAACTCTTGCTATTAAAATATTTTTTAAAATTAGAACACTCTTTGAAACTACTCTACTGTCACTGATTTTGCTAGGTTTCTAGGCTTATCAATATCGTATCCTTTAGTCTTGGCACAATGAAAGGCAAGAATCTGCAAAGGGATGGTTAATAAAAAAGGTAATAGCTCATCTGATGTTTTTTCTACCTCAATAGTCTTCCAAACATTTTCACTACTGACTTCATCTTTACTCTTATTACTTATTAATAAAACTTTTGCACCTCTGGATATAACTTCCTGCATATTGGATAATGTTTTTTCATAATATTTATCTCTTGGGGCAAGAACTACTACAGGTATCCCCTCTTCTATAAGTGCTAAAGGACCATGTTTCATTTCACCTGCAGGGTAACCTTCAGCATGAACATAGCACAACTCTTTTAACTTAAGGGCTCCTTCCATTGCTATCGGGTAAGCAAAACCTCTTCCAAGAAACATAGAGCCTTTTGCATTAGAAAAAGTATTGCTAATATTTTCAATTTCAGACTCTATAGATAGAGATGTTTTAATTAATTTAGGAAGTTTTTTTAATTCTTTTATTTTGCTTTCGTACTTTTTTCTATTCATTTCTTTTCTTAAAAAGGATATTTTTAATGTAAGAATGTACAAAACCAACATTTGACCAATAAAAGCTTTTGTAGAGGCAACACCAATCTCTGCTCCACAATGAATTGGTAGTACAATATCAGAGTTTCTTGCAATAGAGCTTTCCACTACATTGACAATACTCAATGTTTTCATTTTATTTTTTTTACAAAGCTCTAAAGCGGAAAAAGTATCTGCTGTTTCTCCGGATTGAGAAACAAAAATATATAAATTATTTTTTTTGAATTTGTTTTTTTTGTAACGAAATTCAGAGGCAATATCGATAATAACATCTAAAGAAGTTAACTCTTCCAACCAATACTTAGCAATCATGCACGCATGGTATGCAGTACCACAGCCAATCAGAGTGATAGAATCTATTTTCTCAATATTCCAAGGAAAATTATAAATATTAATATCATCTCTTAAATGATCAACATATTCATTAATGCAAGATTTTGCTGTGTCTGGTTGCTCAAAGATTTCTTTTTGCATGAAGGTTTTAAAATCGCCTTTTTCATAATTTTCTGAGTCTTCTGATAGAGTTAATATTTTTTTATTAATTTTTTTTCCTTTGGAATTGTAAAATTCAGTATTATCTTTTGTTAAAAAGCAAATTTCACCATCATCTAAATAAGAAATCTTATTGGTCATTGATTTTAAAGCGTAAGAATCTGAACCTAAATAGTTTTCATTGTGCCCATAACCCACCGCTAAGGGCGAGCCTCTTCTGGCCCCGACAATTAAATCAGGCTTATCTTTAAACAAAATTCCCAAAGCGTAGCTTCCATGCAACTTTTCTAATGTTTTTTGAATAGCTACAAGAGGTGTGTTTTTTTTTAAATTTTCTGAAAGTAAAGCAGCAATAACTTCCGTGTCTGTTTGTGATTTAAATTTGTAACCTTTTTTTTCTAATAATTTTTTTAAAATAGTTGAGTTTTCAATGATACCATTATGAACTACAGAGACACTTTCGTTAGAATGTGGGTGAGCATTAATCTCGTTAGGAACACCGTGAGTGGCCCATCGAACATGACCAATACCAACTGTTCCACTAAACGTTTTTTTAGAACAAATTTTTTCTAATTTGTTAACTCTTCCTTCGCACTTAATTTCATCAATAATGTTATTTGAAAATGTGGCAATACCTGCTGAATCGTAACCTCTATACTCTAATTTTTTTAATGAACTAAGAATATTGCTGACAACAGACTTTGAGCTAGCAATTCCTATAATTCCACACATTTATTTTTTTTGCTTTTTCTTGTTTAGTTTGACTTTTTTTTGCTTAGCTCTGGTAAGTGCCAGGGTATTATTTGGAACATCTTTCGTAATGACCGACCCTGCTCCAATTATAGAATTTTCCCCGATCATTACCGGGGCCACCAAAGAACTATTGGATCCTATAAAGGATCCTTTTTTAATAAGCGTTTTGCTTTTTTTAACTCCATCATAATTGCAAGTGATGGTACCTGCTCCAATATTAACATCCTCTTCAATCGTCGCATCCCCAACATAGGAAAGATGATTAATTTTAGAATTTTTATTGATTGTGGAGTTTTTAGTTTCCACAAAATTACCAATCTTTGAATTGTTTTCCAATACTGTTCCAGGTCTAATTCTAGCATATGGACCTATGGAAACTTTATTTTTAATAACAGCGCCTTCGATGTGAGAAAAAGAACGAATAATAACATCATTTCCAATTTTAACTTTTGATGCAATCACAACATACGGTTCAATTTTAACATTCTTTCCAAAAGTTGTATCCTTAGATAAAAAAACAGTTTCAGGAGCAATCATTTGAACCCCAACCTTCATAGCTTTTTTTCGTAATTGATTTTGCATAATAGTTTCCGCTATCCCAAGCTCATCCATATCATTAATTCCTAATGCAGTTTTGACATCTTTTGCTTTAATGAGCTTAATTTTATGATTATACTTTTTTGATAGTTTTACAATATCGGTCAAATAAAACTCTTTTTTAGGGTTATTATTTTTAATTTGATTGACTAATTGTAAGGCTTTTGAGCTGAACGCCATGATTCCAGAATTGCAAGTTTTAATTTTTTTCTGAATTGCAGATGCATCTTTAAACTCAACAATCTCTAAAACTTTTCCTTTTTTCTCAACTACAATTCCATACCCTGTATTAATTTTTGGTCTAAAGCCCATTATAACAACGTCGTTTTTGGCTAACTGCTCATTCATATTTTTTAGATCATGAAAATCAATTAAAGGATTATCCCCATACAAAACTATTAACTTGCCATTTTTTAGTTTATTTTTTTTTTGAAATATTTGCACCGCATGACCCGTTCCTAATTGAGGTTCCTGCAGAAGCATTTGTAAATCAGGGTATTCTTTTTTTAATCCTGACAAATTTTTATTAATCATGACAGAAATTTTAGAAGTTTTTAGCAGTTTTGCTTTTTCGATAACATGAGTGATCATAGGAATTCCTCCCAAGGTATGCATAACTTTAGGGGTATCAGAGTTCATTCTAGTTCCCTTACCTGCCGCCAATATAAGAATATGTAGATTGTTTGCCATTTTCACTTGCTTCATATAATAATGAAAAAAATATCTTAACTCACAAATTGTTGCCTACTAAAACTTTGATAAATGACAAATAAAGCTATTCTTTTTGATCTCGACGGAACATTGGTGGAAACTGCTCCAGACCTAATGTCGGCTCACAATCATGTCATGGAAAAATATGGTTATGAAAAAAAACCCTTAAGTGACATCAGGTATTTAGCAGGAAGAGGTGCGGCTACCATGCTTAATCGTTCTACAAGCTCTCGCAATGAGATTACTGAAAATAAAATAGACAAAAAAAAACAAAAACAGATGACGAGTGAGTTTATAGATTTTTATAGTAAAAATATTTGTAGAGGCTCTATTGTTAACCCGGGTGTAATAGATTATTTAAAGTGGTGCAAAGATCAAAAGATTCATTTGGCTGTTTGCACTAATAAAATGGAACATTTGACCATCAAGCTTTTAAAGAAAATTAAACTTTATGATTATTTTGATTTCATTGCGGGTGCTGATACATTTAATTACAAGAAACCTGACCCTCAGCATATAACTTCTATTTTAGAAATATTGAATATACCAATTGAAAAATCTATAATGATAGGCGATAGCGAAACAGATGCTGAAGCCGCCAAATCTGCTAAAGTTAAATTTATCTTAGTAAAAGGCGGTTACACTGAAAAAAACTATGATCAGATTTTTCATGATCATTTAGTTGATAGTTTTGAGGAAATAAAAGCCTTATCTAAAAAAATCCTTAATATTTAAAAAAACTTTTTGGGAATCGTAAAAAAAACCTCTATAAATATGTCTTATGCATTTTGTTAAAAAAGACATTAAACAAAAAAAAGAAGACCTAGTTAGCAAATTAAAAACTGGGAATTTGTTAAGATTTCCAGGAGCTTACAATGCTTTGGTTGCAAAATTAATTGAAGAGATCGGCTATGACGGAGTTTATGTCTCTGGTGGAGTAATGGCTAATGATCTTGGCATGCCAGATATTGGGCTTACTACCTTACATGATGTGTCTACTAAATCTCATCAGATCGCTAGAGTAACTAATCTTCCAACTATTATAGATATTGATACAGGGTTTGGTGAAGCTATGAATGTTTCAAGAACTATTGAAACTATAGAAGGATTAGGAGTGTCTGGTTGTCACATAGAAGACCAAATGAATCCTAAACGATGCGGTCACCTTGATAATAAAGAATTAGTTTCTACTGAGGGAATGGTCAAGAAAATCAAAGCTGCTGTAAAAGCAAGAAAAGATAACAATTTTCAAATTATTGCAAGAACGGACGCCAATGCTGCTGAAGGGTTAGAAAAAACTATTGCAAGGGCTCAAGCATACGTGGATGCTGGTGCTGATATTGTTTTTCCTGAGGCTTTAAAGGATGAAAAAGAATTTGAAGAATTTAGAAAAAAAATAAAGGTTTATTTACTTTCAAATATGACTGAGTTTGGAAAATCTAAACTACTAACTAAAGAACAACTGGAAAATTTAGGGTATAATATTGTTATTTACCCAGTAACTACACAACGGTTAGCACTCAAGAATGTTGAAGACGGTTTAAAACAAATTTTTGAAGAGGGTCATCAAAATAATGTTATTGGTAAGATGCAAACTAGAAAAAGATTATATGAGCTAGTTGATTATGAAAAGTATGGTGAGTTTGATCAATCGGTCTTTAATTTTGGTACAAAGGAACACGAATAAATGAGTGATGAAATTAAAAAAGGTTTGGTAGGAGTTGTTTCTGACGAAACAAAAATTTCTGAAGTTATGCCTGAAATTAACTCTCTTACGTACAGAGGTTATGCTGTACAAGAATTGTGTGCAAAATGTAATTTTGAACAAGTAGCATATCTACTTTTTTATGGTGAATTACCAAATCCAGATGAGTTAAAAACTTTTGAAGAGCACGAAAGATCTAATAGAAAAATTAGTGACACTCTAAAAAATACTATAAAAAATTACCCTAATAATGCCCATCCTATGGATACAACGAGGACCACGGTAAGTCACATGGGGTTAGAGGATCCTGATACTCAAGACAATTCTCCAGAATCTAACATGAGGAAATCTATGAGATTATTTGCTCAAATTTCAACTGCTGTAGCAGCAAATTTTAGAATTAGAAAGGGTCAAGAAATAATTAACCCAGATCTTAGTTTGAGTTTTAGCGAAAACTTCTTTCATATGTCCTTTGGAAAAGTTCCAAGCCCAGAGGTGGTAAAAGCTTTTGATGTTTCTATGATTCTTTATGCAGAACACAGTTTTAACGCATCTACATTTACATCGCGCGTTATCACCAGTAGCCTTTCCGATATGCACGGAGCGGTAGTGGGTGGAATTGCTAGTCTGAAAGGTCCATTACACGGTGGTGCCAATGAAGCGGTGGCCCATATGTTGAATGAAGTTGGCTCTGCAGATAAAGCTGAAGAATTCATTTTAAATAAAATTAAAAACAAAGAGCTAATTATGGGCTTTGGTCACAGAGTTTATAGAGATGGTGACTCTAGAGTTCCTACTATGACTGAGTATTATTACAAAACAGCTGAG
>Ga0209383_1002295_pt1 | contig 11377 bp, 9 predicted proteins | sample CoawatmetaG02DNA_FD_187510 | JGI IMG/M metagenome (GOLD analysis project Ga0209383, IMG submission 187510) | Marine microbial communities from the West Antarctic Peninsula - Coastal water metaG029-DNA (SPAdes) (version 2) | ecosystem: Environmental > Aquatic > Marine > Coastal ... | reverse complement strand
CCGAACACGCTGATGAGTGGTCAAAGCCAAGCCAAGAACAGATTGCTCCACCCCAATCACCACCCTGGGCAAGATAACTTTCAAACCCCAAAGTATCAGTCATAAGGGAATTGAGAACTGACGCCATTTGGCGTGGTCCATAAGGTCGTGGCGGCCTCCCAGAAAAACCAAAACCGGGGAGCGAGGGCACTATAACTGTAAAGGCATCCTCTATATCTCCACCAAACCGCTCAGGATGCGCAAGTGGTTCGATAAGATCAAAGAACTCGGAAACAGATCCTGGCCACCCATGACTGATGATCAGGGGTGTTGGGTTTTCACCACTTCCCTTTTCGAAGATGAAATGCATATCAATTCCGTCAACTGAAGACTTAAAATTTGAAAAAGAATTAATTTTGACCTCTTGTTCACGCCAATCAAACTCATCAACCCAATAGGCGCAGAGCTCTTTTAGGTAATCCAAATTGGTACCATAATCCCATCCGCCATCGTCGGGCATTTCGTGCCAGGGATAATCTGCAACACGGCGAAGGATATTTTTCAAAGCTTCTTCAGGGACTTTATACTGGAAAGGATTCACATTTGGCTTGGCTTCAGGACGGTCTTGCAAGAGATCAATTCCTTACGTTCGTTTTTTGTATAAAGATTGTAAAACTCAGATAACTGGAAATTTAGGAGAGCGGATAGTGACAGGTTCTGAATTTCGAAGGGACAGATGAAATTAAAGTTATTCTGTGAAGTCATAGCATTGATAGAACTTCTTTTGCAATTATCTTGACACCGTCGTCGAGCTTGGAGACCGGTACATAGGCAAACCCAAGCCGGAAGTCTTGTTTCTCATTAGAATTCAAGTAGTAGTCCTGACCACGATCAATCAATACACCCTTTGCTCGCAGTCGCACTGCCAGATCTGACGCGTCAAACCCTTCTGGACCCGTGAGCCAAAATGACGTGCCCCCCTCCGATTTAGTGCGTTTTAACATTCCTAGATGTTTGGTCAGTGCTGTCTCCATAGCTTGCCATCGCTTCTGATAACGCCTCTCAATTTTGCGGAGGTGGGCATCGTAATGACCAAGTTGAAAAAACAACGCCACTATTTCTTGGACAATCGTGGGAGGGTGGCGCATCATCACACCTCGGGCAATACGCGCCTCGCGAATAATGTCGCGATGCGCCACAATAAAGCCTAAGCGAATTCCCGGCGAGACAGTTTTTGACAGGCTCCCCACGTAAATAACGCGACCAGTGGTATCCATTGACATAATCGAGGGAGAAGATTGTTCAAAATAGTTCATCTCTGCTTCATAATCGTCTTCGATGATAAGGAAATCTTTCGCAACTGCCGCTTCTAGTAATTCCTTGCGACGCGACTTGCTCATTGTGACTGTAGTTGGAAACTGATGGCTTGGTGTCGTAAAGACCAGCTGACAATCGCTTGGGATCTCGGATGGGATAATGCCATCGTCATCAACCGGAACGCCAACGAGTTCGCTTCCAGTGAGGCGAAAAGCATTGCGAGCACCAAAGAATCCAGGATCCTCAATAGCAAAAGGTTTTCCGAAACGTGAAAAAATAGTCCCCAGTATAAAAAGAGCATTCTGCGACCCCAGAGTAATAAGGATCTCGTCATTTTCGGCATATATACTGCGTGTATTTAGCAGACGTTGTCGCAGTTGCTGTACTAGTTGGAGGCTATCACTTTCAACAGAATCACTGGTCCAGATTGGCATTTTGTTGCGGCCCAACGCCTGTCGGCTACATTCACGCCAACTTTCCACAGGAAAAAGATCAGGGTCGATCTGATTGTAAATAAAAGGGTAAGGATAAGAACTCCAATCCAATGGATTTACTACAGGCATCAGTTCATTGGATGGAAAACTTACACTGCAGGGTATTTCTTCTTTTGCCACTGTGTTCTGAACCTCTTGAAGCTTTTTCAGCCCAGTCATTTGCGGATTCAAAAAATACCCCGACCGGTCACGCGAGACAAGGAACTCTAGGTCAATCAATTTGTTGTAAGCAGCAAAAACTGTATTTCGTGATACTCCAAACTGATTTGCCAACTCCCGACAAGACGGGAGTGCGCGATCAATGGCTAAGGCCTTAGAGATTATTGCTGAGCTAATCACTTCGCAAATTTGATCGCGTAGGTTAAGGTTTGAAGTTTCAGGAAGTTTTAGAAAGCGTGGCGTCGTTGAACTCAATTGGACTCTCCTCATCAGTTACAGACGTTGAAGTACCAACGTATACGAAAAAAAACTTACAATTTCTAAACAATTAAAAAATCTCACGGTAGTTGTAAAACCATCTGTCCTTTTCATTATAGCCATCTGTCTCTTTATTTGGCAACCATGACAGTTCAGGTGTACTGCAAGAAAAAAGTTGTAAGTCTCACTTTGTGAGATATCATTACATAAAATTTATAAAGGGAGATCGAAGACATGATTACAAAACACGTGTGCAAAGCGCTTATAGTAGCGTTTGCAACGGCTTTTATTGCACAATCCGCCGCTGCAGAAATAACACTCAAGCTCGGAACTACTGGTAGATTAGGTATGCCGATCGGGGACGCTATAGATCAGGCATTGATGCCAGCCTTGGAGAAAGCCTCTGATGGCACGATGAAAATCGAACCATATTATCAAAAAAGCTTGTGTGCTGAACAGAAATGCGGTGAACAGGCGAACCTTGGACTCATAGCTCTGTGGACTAGTTCTACGGCAAACTATGGTAATTTTGGATCAGAATTAGCAATTTTCGATTTGCCTTTCATTTTTAAATCACTCGAAGATGCGAAAAGAATATCCAATGAGTGGCTGGCAGAAAGACAGTGCAAGCTGGCGCTTGAGAATGCGGGCCACATTTGCCTTTCGGTATATTCGAGTGGTGGGTTTAGGCAGCTTGGGAATGCAACAAGACCGGTCCACGTTCCTGATGATATGAAAGGTCTCAAGTGGCGGACTACCAAGAGTCCAGTTGAGTTCATGCTCGTTAAAAATTGGGGTGCTATTCCCACACCTTATGATTGGAGCCAGTTATACACAGGTCTACAGTCGGGTGTAGTCGAGGGTCAGTATGTCGCCAGTCCTTGGCAAGAAGTAGCAAAACTTCATGAAGTTGCAAAATACTTCACCGAGATTGGTGGAATGTGGTCTGGAAATATTCTTGCAATGGATGCAAAGCAGTATAATGCTCTGTCTTCTCAAGAGAGAAAATGGTTACACGAAGCTGCCGATGCTTATGGAGAAAAAGTGAACCAGTTAGATAACGCTTGGATTAAGAATGGAGAAGATGTCATTAAAGCATCTGCGAAAGAGTGGTATGTACCATCTGATGCAGAGTTATCTCAGTGGAGAGAAGGAGCTATAGGTGCTTGGTTGGATGCAAAGGGCACCTTTGAACCTGCTGTAGCTAGAAGAGTACTTCTTGAGCAAGGAATGGATGGTTTTGTTGCTCAGCTAGAAGCAGCTGGAGCTTTGTAAATCGTTAATCTACAAAACTGCGAAAGGATCATTTAGGCTATAAATTAGCTTAGATGATCCTTTCTTTTAAACAAAATCATCGTATGTGAGTCACCATGGAAAGTATCCTTCTACTCGGACTATTACTAATTCTAATCCTTTGTGGTGCTCCCATCGGTTTTACCTTAATCTTAATACCTTTCTTTTATATTTTGGTAACCGACGCAGTACCTTTGGTCTTAATCCCCAGTCAAATGTTTAATGCAATCGATTCAGTTCCATTGACTGCGATTGCTTTCTTTATGTTGACGGGAGAGTTAATGACAAGTGCAACTATTACTGACCGGCTCGTTGCATTGAGCAGAGCACTAATTGGCCGACTACGTGGAGGTTTGGCTCAAGTTAATGTTCTTGTAAGTATGTTTTTTGCAGGGATGAATGGGTCGGTAGTAGCTGACACGGCTACAGTGGGCGCATTGGTGTTGCCGGCTATGAAAAAAGCTGGATATCCTCCCGCATTTTCTGCTGCTGTTACGGGTGTTAGCTCCACCATCGGAGGTATTATTCCTCCGAGTATTATGATGATTGTTCTTGCCAACGCAACTGAGATTTCGATAGCTTCTTTATTTGCAGCTGGAATTATTCCGGGTCTGCTAATTGGCGCGGTGATCATGCTCATTAACCATTACTTCGCCATAAAATACAATTTTGAGCGAAGTGATGAGCGTTTTTCGATAAGACGAGCAGGTAAAGAGTTGTATCGATCCTCGTTCGCCCTGCTGATACCCGTAGTTTTGGTTGGTTCAGTCATGGGGGGCGTCGCATCGGTTGTCGAGGCTGGAGCTATCACAGCAATGGTGGCCTTATTTACAGGTGTGTTTGTATATCGAACTATTAAATGGAAAGAATGTGCTGGGGCTTTCCGTCGAGCATTCCGTAATTCGGCAATGGTTTTTATTATCATAGCTGCATCGGGACCATTTAGTTGGCTACTTACTTCATTGGGCGCAATCAGTGACCTTGAGAACTGGCTACTGAGTCTTACAGGCTCACCGATTACTTTTATTTTGGCACTCATTCTTTTCATTTTTCTGCTTGGAACAGTAATGGATTCTGCAGTAAATATTATAATTGTTGGTCCAGTTTTGGTTAATGTTATGGTTCAAGCTGGCTTCCCCGAGGTTCAGGCGGCGGTCGTAGTCATAGTTGGCTTTTTGATAGGTGCGGTAACACCACCAGTTGGCGTAGCCTTTTTTACTGCTGCGACCATCGCTCAAGTGCGACTAGAAGAGGTCGCTGTAGCTTTAATTCCTTATTTAGTAGGATTATTCTTACTTTTATTTTTTATTCTCGTCATTCCAGAGTTGACGATGTTTCTTCCACAGTTAATGGGTAATTAAAAACAATGTTGCAATTCTTAGATAACTTTGATCGCTTAATCCATCGTATGTTGGAGGCAATTTGCTCACTGTTTTTGGCTTTGATGGTTGGATTCGCCCTCTATAATGTTGTTATGAGATATGTATTCGAAAATCCTCCTGTTTGGGGGGATCTCTTAACCGTATTAAGTAACATTTGGTTGATGTTTGTCGCGCTTTCGCTAACAGCTAGAGATAATGAACATATCGCTTTGAACCTAATTTACGAAAAGCTACCTAATAGGGTGTCGCTTTATATACGGCAGTTCTGGAAGCTTATGATAATGTTGGTTGGGCTAGTCCTTATCATTTATGGAGTTGAGCTGGTCGAAGGCATGCGAGGCAAGTATTGGGAAATGTGGTATTTTGAGTTTACTGCACAAGGTATCGAGTTCAAAGAAAATTATATGCCAAAAAAATACGCAGTTGCGATCCTGCCGTTAGCTGGATTTCTAACGACTATTGGCGCTGCTATTTGTTTTATAAAAAAGGTCTAATCTTTTCTAAATCTTGAACTGACAGTTTCTTTTGGTACTTACTTGCCACACAGAGAATTAATTGTAGGCTTTTAACAATACAATCCTAATAAATTGTTATGAGTTGGACAATTGCTACAGCTACAAAAATACCAGAAAAGACAAATCTGAGTATATGGAATGGGATTGACGAGATTTCTTTACCATAGTTTGTCGCCAGCATCTGTGCATCCATTTCACCTACAATTAATTTCATATTAGTCAGCATACGTATTATACCAAACGCTCCTAATAGTGCTCCACCAATTACTGATGCTGCTACAAGGTGTTCTTTCCCTGATATGTCCCCAAATACAATTACCGTCATAGTTACAAGTTGACCAAAGGTTGTTATTGCCAAGATTATCATAAAATAATAAAATGTACTGGTTTGTATTGAAGCTCTAAGATTTTGATCCATTTTAACGTCTCCGATTTAAATTTTATCCCGTATGATAACTATCTTTTGAAGTTTCTACAATCATTACCCTTAAACATCCTTAACCCTGAGTTTCTTATATTTTTTGATAATTAAAGAAGATCCTTTTCTATATAATTTTTAGAGGCACCGTTATAAAGTTGATAACTTGTTTCCTCAATAAGATCTCTCTATAATGTTAGGTATGAAAATCTTTGAATTTAGTGATTTGAAAGTCCCAATTATACAAGCACCTATGGCTGGTGGAACCAATACTCCCGAGCTTGTAAGTGAAGTTGCTAATTTTGGAGGAGTAGGGAGTTTTGGGTTTGCTTATTCCAACTCTGAAAATATAGAAAAATCTTTATTAATCACTAAAAAGCTTACAACTGGGTATATAAATGCCAATTTCTTTGTCTTTAAAGACATTAAGCTACCAGAAAAAAAAGCTCAACAAATATGTCTTGAGGCGCTAACTTCGTTACCATTTGATAAAGAAGTTGAATTTAAGTTACCCTCTGACCCTTTCTTTCCATCACTTGACGATCAATTGGGACCAGTATGGGAAAGTCGTCCTTCTATCGTAACTTTTCACTTAGGGATTCCTAATCTTGCAATTATTGAAAAAGCGAAGTCACTGGGAATTAAAGTTGGGATTACAGCTACTAATGAAATCGAAGCAATAGAAATTGTTAGGGCTGGAGCTGATTTTATTGTAGCTCAGGGTTTTGAAGCTGGAGGACATAGAGGTGTCTTCGACGTAGATAAACACGATGATCAACTCAAACTTGATGACCTTTTAATAAAGTTAAATAAAAAAATCTCTTTACCAATAGTTGCGGCAGGAGGTCTGATGACTGGAGCAGATATTAGACGAGCCATTACTCTTGGAGCAAAAGCTGCGCAAATGGGTACTGCCTTTTTATGTTCTTCAGAAGCAGGTACTAGTGCCATTCATAGAAAATACCTACTTAATAATCAGGATAGAGTAACAAAAATAACTAATGCTTTTTCTGGTAGACCGGCTAGGGGAATAGATAATACTTTTATAAAAATTATGAAAAACGAGCCAACACTTCCATTTCCTGCTCAGAACTCTTTTACCGCCAACTTGCGAAAAACTTCAGAAATAATGGCTAATGGAGAATTTGTCAGTCATTGGGCAGGTGAAAATTTTAAAAAAATAAGAAACCTTTCCTGCTCTCAAATTTTACAGGAACTTAAAATTGAGTTTGAGAGTGGGTAGTTAAGATTATATTAATTAATTATAAAAAAAAATTAAACACCTCCAATTACACTGTCTTAACATAACTTAATACTTGCTTATATTTGTAATTTTAATAGCGCTTATGAGGTTGCGTGTCTTTTTAACTTTGGTAAGAACAAATACAAGGCGCTTGGGAAAATTAAAAAGAAGTTAAGGAAAGTCTTGTTAGAAAATACTGTAACCCCAAGCGATGGCTTAGAACAGATTTTAAGTTGAGAGATTAATTAAAGAGTAAAGATTGGTTATACAAATTAGATGTTAACGTTAATCTTTTAAAGAAATTTAAATAAGGAGATTATAATGAGCTTATTCAATAAATGGTGGGATGCAGCAAATTCACTAGACAGATCTAAAATGGCAGAGTTACTTGATGATAGCTTTATATTTATCAGACATAATACGGGTGAGGAATTAAACAAGGATGAGTTTATTGATTACCTAATGACAGGTATTAGAGATCAAGTTACAGCACAGGGCAGACGCTTGATCTATGAGAATGACCAAATTATAGTTAGTCATTCAGTACTAGATGGCCCAATGGGTAAGAATGCGGTGATGTTAGTGCGTTTAGTAAAAGATGGAAAAATTATTAGACAAGAAACAGGTTCCACACCAGTGTCTGTTTAATAGCTTGAGGTTATGAAAAGCGTTTAGAGAGTAAATTTATTAGTGCCGTATATAAAGTACATAGCTAGATTAATGGTAATTGCGTTTGGTAGAACAGGTTTAGTGCTAATGGTGTGCTTGCTTTCAGTAATTGGTGTTATGCTCTTTTTCCAAGCTAATGGAGACCCACGTTGCGTAGAGGGTTATGTTGCTAAAGAAGGTGAGATGATTGTTTGCGAGGAGTAAATTTATTTGAAAAGTAGATCCTCTCGTCTCTGGAGTTCTTAAATGAAGTTTTTTAAAAAAATAAAATTATTACTTAAACATAATTTCATTTATTCTTATCGGATGATGGCGGCAACGACAATTAGTTTGGGGGTTGGTTTCAGTGCTCAGGCTAATGAAGATGGAATTATTTATTCGTTCTCCTCGGATAGTGGCCGTCACTGGCAATTTGTGTCTGATGGGGTAATGGGCGGCCTTTCAACTGGAAAGTTAACCTTTGAAAAAGAAGGCATAGTAAATTTTGGACGGCTAACTGGAGATGTAACCACAAGAAATAATGGTGGATTTATCCAATTCAGGGCTAATGTATCATTTAATAATGCAGCTGATCAGGGCCAGATGATTAAGGGAGTTAGACTGACTGGGCGTGGGAATGGAGCAAAGTACTTTATCCATTTTAGAACGTCTGATAATAGACGTCCGTCTGATTATTATTCTGCTGAATTTCAAACTGGATTAGATTGGGACAGTATTGAGTTACCGTTTTCTAAATTTAAACGTAGCCGTTCTGATAAATCTATATTTCTTAGTGGGGATAAAATCCAAAGTATGGGAGTCGTAGCCTATGGCCGTGAGCATATCGCCGATGTTTCTATTTCAGAAATCGAATTTTATTACTAGCGATGATTAACGCCCTTTATCTATTTTTTCCTCAGCCCAGTCCCGAAAGCGATACCAAGTTCCGACCATAGGGACAAACCAAGGGAGCCCAGTATAGAGAGGGTGAGTCTTATATTTTAGATCTTGAAAAGCACTCACACTATTAGTTTTACCTAAGATATTTTGAGCAGCACGGCGCCCAAGCCAACTCATCATTACAATCCCCGAACCGCCATTGCATGCCAGGGCATAATGGTTTCCATCTTGAACACCAAGTTTTGGAAGAAAGTCAAATGTGAATGCCATAAGCCCAGACCATGAATGTGTTATTTGTGTATTTGTTAAGCTAGGAAAAATCTTGGCCATCGTTTCATGAAGTATCGCGGTACTTTTTCTTGCACTTATAGGTGTAAATCTGGCACGACCTCCAAATAGGATACGTTCTCCATCTGGAGAACGCCGCGCATAACTTATTATACGCTTTGTATCTATAACTGGACAACCAAGTGGTAGTATTTCATTAACACGATCTCGCCCAATTGCCTCTGTCGCTATTAGTGTACTGGACATTGGGATAATTCTCTTTCTGTGATAGGGTGAAAGCTTATCGGTATAGCCTCCAGTACCAATCATAACGCTTTCTGCCTTGATGTTACCATTGTTAGTAAAGACCTCTTTACCAGATTTTGTGGATATAATCTTCTTTACTAACGTATTACTTATAAGCCTAACCCCAGACTCGATCGATAACCTAACAAGTTCACCATGATATTTTGCTGGATGTATGGTACCTGCATTGTGATTAAACATTCCACCTTTATAGTAATCACTATTAACAATTTTACTTTGCTCAGCTTGAGTAACCATTTCAAAATCTTGATGTTTTCCTTTGTTATATTCGATCATCTTAAAAGCAATTTTGTCATACGCTCTAGACGAATGAGCACCCATAAAACGACCACAATGATGAAAATCACAGGCAATATTTTCAAATTTTATGAAATCTTGTAAATGAGTGTACGCTTGATCGGCCTCTTCAAGGATTTCGTTCGCTCGACGGTCACCGACAGTTGCCTCAAGGTTGATCAGTTTACTTACACCGGCTCGCCCTGAGGTTAACCCTCCTGCTCGTGAACTAGCGCCACTTCCAATGTCTACCTTATCTATAACGACCACCTCAGTACCTGCTCTAGCGAGCTCTATAGCACAACTTAATCCTGCATATCCGCTACCGACGATTACAACGTCTACTTTTTTAGGTAGTTCACTCAGAGTTAATTTTAGAGGAGGGGCATCATCCCACCAGTATGGATCCTCTTTAAACTTGTCGTTAAAAATACTGAACATGGCTCATCTTAATGATTATGAGATTAATGGTTATATTTAAACTGAATTGAGAAGTTCTTCAATACGGCCAATTTTTTCATCTTTATCATAAATATCATAATAGGCTGAATTCATGATATGGGGTGCACCAAAAAAGAATCTTTCATAAAGGTTTTGGCGGCTTCCAAACCCAGAAACAGCAACATCGTGGGCTAATCGATAAAGAGCCACTCTATCTCGAGACCCTAAATTTATGAGTTGAAAGTACTTCTCAACATCACCTGCAATGGCATTAGAAAAATCAGCTTCTGATGGTGTCGCCATTAAAGAGGAAGATCCCATAAGTTGTAATATTTCCACCATTCTTGGATACATTTTTGGAAATAGATTACGAGATGTGTCCAGGGGACTTCTAAGTGGCATAAAGTTACCCCACTGATCTTCGTGAGAGTTTTGCTCTGCAGAAAACAGTAGAGCCCTAATTGTTTCAGCCATCATCATTACTTCTGCAATCATCCCTTTTGTATTCGGATCTTTGTCTCTACCAGTAGCTTTCGCAATTGAGCATAATAGACCAACCATAAATTCAGCTTTTGCAAGCTTACCGCAGGCGACCTGATGTGCCATATGAACCACTGCATTAGTACTATTCATAGCTTTATTACAAAGTTCTGGATCGGCATAAATAAATATTCGTTCCCAAGGTACAAAGACATTATTAAACACGACTACCGCATCCATTTCTTCATAGCGTGATGACAATGGGGCATCAAAATGAGATTTTTCATTGTCGTATGTGTCTCTACAAATCATTTTTAATCCCGGTGTAGCGATTGGAATTGCAAATGCAAACGCAAAAGGGGTGTTATCTTTATGACCCTTTAATACAGTAGAGGGGAATACTTCAATTTCATCTGAGGAGGGTCCTAACGTTGCCAATAACCTTGCCCCTGTTACTACGATACCGGCATCTGTTTCTTTTACCACGTGAAGGGCAACTTCATCAGAAAACTTTCCTTCCGAGGCCTGTTGGTGCGAAACGATTGGGTTTAAAAGTGTATGAGTAAGAACTTTATCGTTTAAGCGCATTTTGTTGTAATAATTGACCATATTCTGAGCAAAGGCTGTTTGATTACTTGTTCCTTGTGTTAAAAAATTGGATGAAGATGCAAATGCCATTAATGAAGCGTTTTTGTAATCAGGAGTTCGCCCAAACATTCCATTTGACCACTTACCCCATTCATAAAAAGATCTACCTCTCTGTAATATATCTTCCTTTGATTTCGGAATTAAATTTGAGGTTGCGCATCTTATGCCCTTTTCATCTAAATAGGTAACTGTATCTCGAAACTTTGGGTCATGTTGTCGGTCTAAGAATCCTGCTAAGGTTTTAATGCCTCTTTTGATCCCTGGATCTTTTGTTACATCTTTAACCCTTTTGCCTTTAGTCCAAATTTCTCGATCATCTTGTAATCCTTCGA
>Ga0209383_1002287_pt1 | contig 11393 bp, 9 predicted proteins | sample CoawatmetaG02DNA_FD_187510 | JGI IMG/M metagenome (GOLD analysis project Ga0209383, IMG submission 187510) | Marine microbial communities from the West Antarctic Peninsula - Coastal water metaG029-DNA (SPAdes) (version 2) | ecosystem: Environmental > Aquatic > Marine > Coastal ... | reverse complement strand
TACGATCAGGAATTGGTCCTGCTGATGAAATAACTAAGCACGGAATAGAGCACAAGGTAGACCTACCTGGTGTAGGCAAGAACCTTCAAGATCATATAGATTATCTTTCAGTTCATAAATATAACTCTATAGCTCTTATTGGCTTTTCATTAAGATCTATATTTTTTGTATACCCTTATGAGGTTCTTAAATATATCTTTACTAAAACAGGGTTATTCACTTCGACTGTCGCTGAAGCCGGCGGCTTCATCCGCTCAAGAGATGATCTAGAGATACCTGATATTCAATTACATTTTGCCCCAGGTATGGTTGTGGATCATGGCAGACAATCTGTTTGGGGTCATGGTCTAAGCTGCCATTCTTGTTTGCTGAGACCTAAGTCTAGAGGAGAGGTTACTTTAAGGTCCTCAGATCCAATGGAAGATCCAAAGATTGATCCAAGGTTTTTATCTCATCCAGATGACGTAAAGGATATGGTTGAGGGCTACAAAAAGATGATGAAAATTTTAAACAAAGATCCTTTCTCTAAATATACAAGCCAGCATGTCCATAGGCCAGTTGATTTAAGTGATGATGCGGATATAGAGCAAGCCATAAGAGAAGATGCTGATACTGTCTACCATCCAGTAGGAACCTGCAAAATGGGTAGTGACGACATGGCAGTTGTTGATAGTAATTTAAAAGTTCACAAGATGAAGGGGTTGAGAGTTGTGGATGCTTCTATTATGCCAACTCTTGTCGGCGGAAATACCAACGCGCCCACCATAATGATTGGTGAGAAGGCCTCAGATATAATATTAAAAGAATGGATTTAGAATGAAACTATCTCTATCAATAGTTACTATGCTTTCAATGTTTTCTCTTTCAGCTAGTGATGTCCTTGTAATTGATGTTCGTACACAAGGGGAGTGGGATTCAGGTCACCTTGAAAATGCACAGCATATAGAATGGCAAAATATTCTAGAACTTGCAGAAACAGCTTCAAAAGATCAAGAAATTTATCTATATTGCAGAAGCGGTAATAGATCTGGAAGGGCTGCTAAGATTCTTAAAGATAATGGCTTTGAACAAGCTATTAATGCAGGAAGCATCTCTGAGGCAAGCAATTTGCTTAATCTAAAAATTATAGATTAAATGTTTTTCTAATTACATTCATAATTTACATACTTCTTATGTTTACAGTGAACACATTAATGTGTATTATTGCATCCTGTCAATGTTTGCACTGCACACATTATAATAATAGCTCACTAAAAAACTAAGAGGTTTTAAATGAAAAATATACTACTAATAGCACTAGCTACCGCACTTCCAGCTTTTGCTGCAGATATAAACTTTACACCTAAGGCTGATATTTCCCTATCAGGAAAAATTGCTACAGTGAAAACTTTAAAAAAATATAGAACCGTTGAGGCTTGTCAGGCGTTTTGCACATCAAGATCTTCTTGTGCTGCTTTTACACTCGATGCTAAAAAAGGAAGCTGTACTCTGTTGAAAAGTGTTACTCAAGAAAAAGCTAATACAAATGCCGTTTCTGGAATTAAAAGCTAGTCTTAAGTCTGTCTAAAATAAAGGTCCATTATGGGCCTTTTTTTATATCTAAATTTTTTCTAAATGCTTACAATAATTTTATGAAAAATTTAATAAATTTTTTTAAAAAACCTCTTAGCAAAAAAGTTATTTCTTTTGATGGTGGTGGTGTTCGTGCAATAGCTGGCCTGGTATTTCTTAGAAAACTTGAGGCCGAAACAGGTAAGAAGGTATTTGATACCTTTGATATGTTTGTTGGAACAAGCGCAGGATCTTTAAATGCTTCTTGTTTTGCATGTAATGGAATGAGCGCAGAACAAGTAAAAAAATATTGGTCTAAAAGCTATTTAGATAAAATCATGAAAACTTCTTTCTTTTGGGATAAGGCTTCATTAGTTCAAGCAAGACCAAGATATGAGAATGAGGGAAGGGTTGGCGTGCTTAAGGAAATATTTGGAGATAAATCTTTATCTGAATCTGCAAAGCCGATCGTTTCTCTTTGTTACGATATAGAGAAAAGAGTTCATGTTACCCATAGCAGTCATAGGACACCAGATACTTCATTTGTTGATGCTATCGCATCATCAAGTGCAGCACCAATGTATTATCCTCCCTTTAAGACTAAAGATGGTTCATGGATGATAGATGGGGGCGTTGTTACAAATAACCCTGTGCTGATAGGCGCTTCTCATGCAAAAGAATACTTTCAAACTGATAATATTAAAATTCTAAGTATTGGAGCGGGACTTAACAAGCAAAAGATTAGTGGAGAGGATGCAGCCCTATGGGGAGGTGTTGGCTGGCTAAGGAATGATCTTATGGGCATGATGCTTGATTCAGAAATTCACAATACTATTGCAGTAGATATATTAGGCAGTAATTATTTAAGAATAAATTCACCTATTGGAAAAATTAATAAAGTTCTTGATGATGACTCAGAACTGAACATTGAAAAAATCCATTTAATGGGTTTGGAATGGTGGTCTGAATTTGGGGAAGAAACTATTGGATTTCTTAAAGATTGAAATATTAGTGTTTTAATTGATTTTATGATGTAAGATGGTTTTTTTTTTATTAAATGGATATTATGAATATATATGTTGGAAACCTATCTTGGGGCATGAGCGACCAAGACCTAGAAAATCTTTTTGCTGAACACGGAACTGTTACTTCGGCTAAAATTATCACTGATAGAATGACTAATCGTTCTAGAGGTTTTGGTTTTGTTGAAATGAGTGACGGAGCTGAAGGAGCTATTGCAGCTCTTAATGATTCAGACATCGAGGGTAGAAAGTTAGTAGTTAACGAATCTAAGCCTCGTGAAGATTCAAGATAAGTAATAACTTAATCTTATAATATACAAGTTATATAACTCATTCTTTGCATAGCAGAGAATGAGTTTTTGTATATTTTACCTCCCAAAATCTCTTTCTCTAATATGTAAATTTTTTACATATTTTTTTTTATTCCCATAAGACTTGACATATTTTCCTCAGAATTGTTAAATCACGCATACTTGGCATAAATTTGCCATACATATTTCTATAAATGGGGAAAACAATGAATAAATTTTTATTATCACTTTTGGTGACATTACCACTTTCTATGGTTGTAGTTGCACAAGATGCAAATGAAGAAGAAGCAATCGAAGAGGTTGTTACTACTGGTATAAAATCGAGTCTTAAAGATGCTATCGATATCAAACGAAAGAATGTTGGTGTTGTTGATGCCATTACATCAGAAGATATCGGTAAATTTCCAGATGGGAATTTAGCTGAATCTTTATCTAGACTTGTTGGAGTTGCAATTGATAGATCTAATGTTGAAGGCTCAAAAGTTGCTGTTCGTGGCCTTGGACCAGAATTCAATCTTGTTACTTTAAACGGAAGGCAAATGCCAACAGTTCCAGGAATGTGGGGCGGTGGAAGATCTTTTGACTTTGGTGATATTTCATCTCAGGGAGTTTCCGCTGTTGAGGTTTATAAATCTGCTAATGCAGTTCTACCTTCAGGTGGCCTAGGCGCTACTATTAATATGGTTACAACTAAACCTCTTGAAATCGGAAAAACAGTAGGTTCATTTGCAACTAAAGCAATGATTGATACTGAGAATGAAGCCGGTGATGATGTCACTCCAGAATTTGACTTTATTTTCTCTACAGTTGGAGATGTATACAAGGGTGGTCAATGGGGTCTTTCTGTTTCAGGAACACATCAGGTCAGACATAACAGAGAAGAGGGTACAAATGAAATTACTTGGAATCCAAGTACGCAAGAAAACTATATACCCGCTGCAGCTACTATAACTTCTACAAGCACAAGAACAGATGGAGCTTTCTTTTACCCAAGAAACCTTGTTTATAAACATAAAGATAATGAGCGTAAAAGAAACAACTTTCAATCAACATTTCAATATGAGTTAGGAAGAGTAAGAACTACTTTAGATTTCACACATTCTAGTGTTGATTTTAGAACTACTGGTGTTGAGCATGGAACATGGTTTTCTGGTTGGAATGCTAGAAATGTGACTATTAATGAAAATGGTGCGGCTGTCTATTCCGATGATGTTGGTGGGGCTACCGGTCGTGAATTCTTTAATAATATTACTTGGGGTGGAGATGTTAATAGAAATAACTCCCTTGGTTTAAATATTGATTTTCAAGTTAACGATAACTTAAATGTGACATTTGACTATCACGACTCATCTGCAACTAAAAAGGGAACAGGTGCAGATAATGCAATAAGCTTCTCTAATGCTAGATGGCCTTCTGCAGCTAACTTTTGTTGTGGTGGAGGACCTACAGGTTCATCCCCAGATAATACTGGTGGAGCAAGAATGGGAACTGCATATTATGACTTTACTGGAAACATACCAATACTTAATTACACTTCAACTGATGAAAATACAGGCCTAGCAAGAGAACTTACTGCTGCTGACCTTGCTCCTAAAGAAGCCTTTATGAACTATCAGGAAAAAACTAATTTTATGGATCAAATGCAAATTCTTGGTACATGGGAAAACAATAACGGATTTTTAATGGAGTCCCTTTCTAAGGTTGAGTTTGGTTACTCAGAAGTTTCTCAGAAATTTAGAAGAGCTAAGGCTGCTGAAAAGCTTCTTCAAGGCAAACTTGCAGATGGCGACCCAACTATGGTCAATCATGGTCTTACAAATAATTCTATATTTACTAAAGTAAATAAAAATAACTATTTAGGATCAGGCTCTAATCTTTATTACTTTAATGTTTCAATCGCAGATGCAATCAATAGTATGCAAAATGATGGACATCTTAATAATGGCTCTAATGAATGGTGGAATAAGGGATGGGCTCAAACTTGGGCTTGTGGCACCAAAGATGATGCAGCAGGTAAAGGTCTATATGACTATGGTACCGGGGCTAGATCAGATACAAGAGGTGTTCTATGTGCAGGTGACTTTGACTCAGATGACGTAGTTAGTGAAACTATTGAATCGTTCTTTGTAAATGCTACTTTTGAACATACCACTTCAAGGGGACAACCTTTAAATATTGAAGTTGGATTAAGGTATGAGAAAGTTGATCAAGCATCAACGGGCTCAGTTAAGCTTCCTACTGCAACTACATGGTGCCTTAATGCAGATACAAACTGTAATATATTCGGCATGATGTTCGGTGATGCTCAAAGATTTACAGATGCTAGTAATAATGAATACTTACTTCCAAATATAAACGGTAGTTTTGAGTTTGCAGAAGATATGTTATTTAGATTTGGTTTAAGTAAAACTAATGCAAGACCAGACTTAGAGCAAATGAGAACTACTTCAGATATATCTGCCTACTCAACACTTTCTCCTACATCTGTAACTAAGGGAAACCCAGAACTTCAACCATATGAATCTACTAATCTAGATTTAGCTTATGAATATTACTATGCTGAAGGAAGCTACCTTGCATTTAACTACTTTAGAAAGGATATAAGTGGTTACCATGGTTCGCAGAATACCTCAGGCACATTTAATGGTGTTACAGACATAGCACAATCAGATTTCTTTAAAGCTTTACTTGCTGCATCTGAAAGCTATGTTAACTACAATGGATCTATTACAGGTGGTGCAAATGTTATGTGTGCAACATTCTCATGGTCTTGTGGCAGCAGTTTTGAGCAAAGAACTAATAACTTTGCATGGATATTAGCTCATGATGACGGTGGACAATGGTGGAATTATGACTGGTCCTTCGAAGGAACTCAGCCAACTATTCCTGGAGGAACAAATACCATATTTAAATCAGGTCCTAACGATCCTGCATATATGTTCAGCATCTTTAAGCCAGTCAATAAATACTCTGGAACACTTGATGGAGTTGAGATTGCAATTCAGCATTTATTCCCACAAACAAATTGGGGTGTTCTTGCTAACGCAACAATAGTTGGAGGAGATACTGATGTTGATCCTGCTAGAATTGGTGAGCAATTTGCTTTAGCTGGTTTTGGTAATGCAGGTAATCTTTCAGTGTTCTATGAAGATGATATGGTTTCTGCTAGGCTTTCTTATAATATAAGAGGTGAAACTTACGCTGGTCAAGGTGAGTACAATCCATTATTTATAGAGCAAAGAGGGCAGTTGGACTTCAACGCTTCTTACTCACTAAATGATAATGCATCTGTATTTATTGAAGCTCAAAACCTAACAGGCGAAGGCGTAAGACTTTATTCAAGATATGAAGAAATGCTTTTTTTATATCAAGATCATGGCTCAATTTTTAGAGCTGGGTTTAGATATAAGTTCTAAGTATTTATTGTAAAAATTTAAAAAGAGGACTTAAAGTCCTCTTTTTTTTTATACATTTTCTTTTGCTTAATAATAGATATAATAAATTATGAAATACATAAAATATCTATCCATACTATTACTTGTTTCTTCCTGCGGCGGAGGAGGAGGAGGTGGCGGTGTTCCTTTTGTGTTTACCCTAAGTCCGGACACAATCACAACTAATGAAGATACTACTTATAATGGATCGTTGGCTCCGACCACAAATGAGATTGTTACTTTTTCCTTCATTATAACTAGCCGACCAGAATCTGGTGCCGTATCGATTACGTCGTCTGGGGCTGTTGAGTATATTCCTTTTACAAACTTTTATGGTCAGGATGAGTTTTCTTATTCTGTAAAAGCTACAGAAAAGAATGTTACGAAAACAGGAACAGTCACGGTAACTGTAAACTCTGTAAATGACGCTCCTTTGATATCAATGGCCTCTAAATTAGACTTAGATAAGAATAATCTAGTTTTTAACTCCAATCCTAGCTACGCAGTTACTTTTGGAGATATTGATAATGATGAGGCTGATATAGTATTCTCTGCTCAATCTGGGACTAATACTGTTATTCCATCCACCTTTACCTCAAACGGAGCTGGAAGTGGAACTATTCAATTAGATCTTTCGAGTATAACTAAATCTGGCCTACTGAACGTTAGACTGATAGCGAGTGATGGAACTGATTCTGCATTTGATGATTTTACTACATGGCTTATTTCAAATAAAAGAACAGTAACAATCACCCAAGATGATGACCCGGATGATGGCCCATTTGACGGCACCTCTAGTCCAAAAGATTATTATGTATATGATCTAATTGGCGACACATCATCAACGGCTGGTACAAAGTGGCTTATTGTTGCTGATTCTTTAGCAAACGAAGAAGATATTAATTCTTTCAGGTCTACACTTCTAAAATCGATAAATGCTCTGAATGATTCTGATGCATCTTCATTCTTTGCAGGCTTTTTTGATATAGTTGTTGCAGAGCCTGTAACCACAGATGGCTCCTCTCCTGCTGCTATAAAAACAGGTTGCTATGATTTTGCGGAGACTGTTTATTGTATTGGTTCTTCTGACATAGATTCGTCAGTTTTCAGTGAGTTTCTTTCAGATAATGACTTGATTTCAGTGTTGACAAAAATACCAGGCAGAGGTGTTAATTTGGGTAATACTAATATTCAAGAAATAGGATCACGAGCACATTTCACAGTAATGCATGAGCTAGGTCACGCCCATGGAGAAATGGGAGATGAGTACCTTGAAAAGCATGGAAGAGATGTGGCTAGATATAAAGACAATAATGTAAATACAACAACACAGGCTGATCCAGCTCAGGTTAAATGGAAGCATTGGATAGATGATTTAACCAATGTTTCTGGAAAGGATTACAAAGTTTGTATTTTAAGAAGTAGAAATGATGGAACTTATTATGATGACTCAGATAATCCTGCCGATGATGATAATACTGATGCAAATTGCAACTGTGTCATTGAGTCAGTAAATGATGAATGGGTATTTCCTGCTTGTGCAGATAAAGTAGGCCTTCATGAAGGCAACTATTATTCCTATGAAGAAGATGATACCTACGATGAATTTAATTTTAGACCCCTGCTTTGGACAATCATGGAAAGTGGTAGGCTTGAGTATGGAAAGGTTAATGCAGAAGGGTTTGCTATTGGATCTATTCATAACCAAGGTTTCTATGATGGCTATGATGCTTTAAAAGGATTTACATCAGATGCCGATACAGGCAATAGAACAGGTATAGAGTTCGATGTAGTAGCTGATTATGATCCCACTCTGCTGAGCTTAAAGTGGTATGTTGATGGGGTAGAGGATGTATCTAAGAAGGATAAAAAAAATGTTACCTTCCTCAAACCTTCTGATAGGAGTGTAAAAATATATACATGGAAAGTTGTTGATCTTACTGGTTTTGTAAGTGCTCCGGATAATGTGATTGATAACACGGATTTTTATGAAGGTTTATTCCAGTCTTCTTTTTACTGGCGGGATACAGCCAATGAGGTTTGGGTGTATGATCCTGAAAACCAATCAGATTATAATTATGGATACATGGATGGTCCAATGGGCGGCTCATGGGGAATTAACTGGGACAAAATGCTATGAAAAAAATACTAACAATTTTTATTATTTTAAATCTAAATTATATTGAAGCAGATGAGCGTTCAGATACTAGAGAGATTATTGAAAAACCATTCGTCAATTCTCTAACCCAGGAAGCTAATATATTTAATTTAAATCTAACTCCTGAATCGATTGTCCTTAAAAGTACTTATACCTCAAGGCCATCATCAAAAACTTTACTAAAGTTAACTCTTCCCAAAAAATCTGATGAGTATTTTTTAAGATTTTTAGATAAAGATAAAAAAGAAAATATAATCCTAGGTCTTGGAAATCCTTTTTATGCAAATTTTCAACATATAGGATACGAAGATAGCAAAGTTCATGGTGGTTTGGTTTCTTCTGCTAATATTGAAGTTGCCATACCTATGAATATTAAGGCCCAGTATATTGTTATTTCGCGAAAAAATTCCTTGGGAGTTATTAAGGACATTCAGGAGATTAAAATACCTAAGTCTTAAATCAATTTCATCTTGAAACCATTATATTTAAGAGGTATATTAGCTTCCAATAGCGGTACTAGCTCAGTTGGTAGAGCGTCTGGTTGCCAATCAGAAGGCCGCCGGTTCGAACCCGGCGTACCGCACCATCTTTTTTACACAAGTATTTTTTCTTCTAATAAAAGTTAAATTATTTTTATGATTTTTTTAAAGAAGATATCCTTTCTACTTATCTTTACTCTAGTATCCTGTGGCGGTGGGGGCGGTGGTTCTTCTGATTCCCCTACTTCAATTCCAAATCCACCGATATCGACAGGAATAATTGAATCCTGCGTTCAGTATGGTGTTAATACTAAAAAGTGCACACTTACTCATAAAACCTTAGAGAGGTCGTATATTATTTATGTGCCTGAGTCAGGTGCAAGTGAAATTAATATGCCTGTGTTATTTGCCCTTCATGGCTATGGAAGTACTGCTGAAAATCATAAGAACTATACTTACTATGAGCCACTTGCAGAAACTAATAAATTTATAGTTGTATATCCACAGGGGTCTTATTTTCAAGGCACTTTTACATCTGGAAATCATTGGAATGTTGGCAGTTGGACAGCTGAAAGTACAGTAGACGATGTTGATTTTATAGACGAAGTTATAGCCCTTATCAATAAGAAGGAGTCTATAGATCAAAATAGAATATATTCCTCTGGAATGTCTAATGGTGGATTTATGAGCTACCACTTGGCTTGCAATCTCAGCTCAAAGATTGCAGCAATTGCTTCAGTAACGGGCTCTATGAGCGCAGAAACTTTAGAAGATTGCAGTCCATCTCATCCCACCCCAGTTCTTCAAATCCATGGGACATTAGATACAACAGTTAAGTTTGATGGTGACTCAACTCTTAACATGGAGTCAATAGATAACGTCCTCAGTTATTGGTCTACCTATAATTCCTGTGACCCTACTCCAACTCTTACAGTTATAGACTATCCTGAATTTTCTATTGATAGTAAAAAATATAATAATTGCCTGAACAATGTAAGTGTAGAGCTTTACAAGATAAGTAGCATGGCTCATACATGGCCATATAAAAATAATTATGGAATTAGTGCAACAGAAGAGGTTTGGAATTTTGTTTCTCAATTTGATATTGACGGAAAAATAAACTAATTTTTTAAGCTTAAATCTCAAATAAGTCTTTAAAAAAGACTTATTTGCTCTCAGTTACTATTTCTAATAAGATTAAGACTTTATTATTAATTATAAGGGGAGAGTTATGAGAATTTTTTTAAGTCTAGTCATGCTATTTAGTTTTAACGTTATTGCTCAAGATGATGTTGAGTATAAATATGAAGTAGAAGCTAATAAAGCTGAATACTTTATAGGTTCATATAAAAAAGGAAAAGATTTAGAGGATCTTGCAGCCTGGTATGGAAAATTTGCAAAATGGGCTGATACGAAAGGCACTACTTTCGATAGTATGTCAGTAGCTATATTAACTCCCTACTTCCATTCAGACCTTTCATCTCATGATGTCATGTGGGTAACTACATCACCTGGACCTGCAGAACAATTTAAAGGTCTTCAGGAATGGATGACAAGCGGAGCACCGGCTTTATTTAAGTCTTTGCCAGTTGTTAACAGCCAGCAAATAGACACATGGCAGTGGACAATATCTGAGCCAACAACCACAGCAGCTGGTAATCTTATGTATGCAACATACGCAGACTGTTCACTTGAAGAAGACTTTAACATGAGACAGGTGTATGACATGTATAAAGATTTTTCAGCATTTGCTCAATCGCAAGGTGATACACTTGGAAGAAAATTAATTGTTCCAGATACAGGCGCTGAATTACCTGAAGGTGTTGATTTCATTAGACTTATGTACTCTTCATCTATCTCAGAAAGAGGAACAAATGCAGAACTTTTTTATACTAAAATCAATGGATCAGAGGCGAGCACAAACTTAAAAGGTTTTTCATGTGGAAATGCAAGATCATATGTAGGCCAATCAATGAGAGCGCCTAAGTAATAAATTTTTATTAAAAAATTAAAAAGGAGGCCTAGTGCCTCCTTTTTTTGTGTTCATAGTGCATAATTATTTTATGAATGATTACTCAGGTCATATTGCAATTATTGGGGCTGGAATTTCAGGTTTGGCACTGGGCTGCACTCTTAAAAAAGCTGGCATATCTTGTATAATTTTTGAAAAATCTTCAGGTGTAAGTGAGTACGGAGCAGGCATCTCAATCTCTCTAAATGGTCTAAAGGTTCTGAGTTATTTAGATATAGACAAACAGCTTAGAGAAGAATCAGGAAAACCATCAAATGCCTTATTGTTCTCAAATGGAAAAAAAATCACCTCTTTTCCTATAGATGTAGTTACAACATCACGCCAAAAGCTCAATAAAATTTTATTAGAAAAATATCTTTCATTGGATGGAGAAATTCTTTTTGATCATCAGCTGTCAGATATAGAC
>Ga0209383_1002285_pt1 | contig 11395 bp, 11 predicted proteins | sample CoawatmetaG02DNA_FD_187510 | JGI IMG/M metagenome (GOLD analysis project Ga0209383, IMG submission 187510) | Marine microbial communities from the West Antarctic Peninsula - Coastal water metaG029-DNA (SPAdes) (version 2) | ecosystem: Environmental > Aquatic > Marine > Coastal ... | reverse complement strand
CTTGGATAAAGGACTATGCATTTGCACACGCTAAATTAATCCTAGCTGAAGCACGTGGTAAGTTTACACAGATTGCAGGACCACAAGGTGGTACTACAATGAACGCAGACCAACTACGTCAAGATGCCCTTGCAGAAATTGACAAACTAGAACTAGAGCTAACATTATATAACGATGGAAGCACAGGACTTAGTTTCGTTATAGGCTAATCTGTAAAAAAATAGTTGACAGATTGTCAAATCTAAGTTATAATTTAACTTTACAACAGGAAAACTCAATGAAAAAAGTAATTGGTATATGTGGACTCATAGGTCACGGTAAAGATACGGCTGCAGGATTCTTAATTGAAGAAGGATTTGCACGAGTTAGTTTTGCAGGAGTATTAAAAGATGCATGTGCTAATATTTTCCATTGGGACAGAATTCTACTAGAAGGCAATACACTCGAAAGTAGAGTGTTTAGAGAAACAATTGATCCATGGTGGGCCAAGCGTTTAGATATTCCTAACTTCACTCCGCGCCTAGCTTTACAACAAGTTGGCACAGACGTTATGCGTAAGCATTTTCATCCAGATATTTGGGTTGCAGCATGTGAGAGACAAATTGAAATGACATCTAAGAATGTTGTTATAAGCGATTGCAGATTTTTTAATGAATTAAACGTCATTAAAAAATTTAAAGGAAACACAGCAGTAGTTTGGCGTCATAATAAACCCGAATGGTGGAACACCGCAGTTAATGCAAATGTCGATAAGCAAACACAATTAATGTCAACCAATTACCCAACTGTACATACAAGCGAATGGAGTTGGGCAGGTTGGGACTTTGATGTATCATTACAAAACACTAGTTCACTAACTCAATTAAAAGAACAAACTCTTGAATTACTGACTTGATAAATATAATAGTTACTAACTAAAGGATTATTATATGTTTAATAAAGAATGGTATAACAGTAAAAACACCTCAAAAGAATTAACTATCGGTTGGCTATATAACGATAATATAAGAGATGATTTTGCTAAAGGTTATACAAAAAATATGACTGACTATTGGTCAGTTGAAATGTCATGGTTTTTACCTACATGCTTTGAAGATAGCAACATTAATAACTTACTTAAAAAAGCACATGATGCTGGATTTAAAAAGATAGTTGTTTTTAAACAAGGAACAACACTAGGCCAGTTTCAAGCTATATTTCCAAAATTCTATGATGCAAACAAAAACGCTACGTTCGTAGGGCATATACTAGACCAACAAGATAGTTATTATACTATTCATCCACAAGCATTTATGATAGATCTTACCTGGTGGGCTAAAGCAGGCTTCCCTGAATGGGGTGCCCACGATAGACATAGTATAGAAGAATCATTTGAAACAATAGAGCCTATTAGAAGTAACGAAAACTGGCATGATGAATATACTCCTCATTGGATAGCACCAAGCAAAAAATTAAGAACTTATAAGAGAAAATTAGGTGGGTGGAATATAGTAAAAGCATTAATGGAAGATGGTCAACATATTATTTCTTGGAATAAAGAAATAAGAGAAGAGAAGCATTATTCATATCCTGAAGTTGTACATGACGGTCCTAGGCATTTACCTGGAGTAACAGACCAACTCATGCTAGACATATTCTTTATTGCTAACACAGAATTACCACCACCTTTAGACATCTGGCTTAATCATAAAAAACAATTAGAGCCAACATGGGACGGTAATTTCAACAGGCTAGTAGTTCCTGCCGCAGGACTTAGTCCGCTTATATACGCATTTACACTTGGCATGCCAAAGGGTAGTAAAATTTATGTATATGATATAAGTAAATTTGCGTTAGACCTTACAAAACGAATAATTGAAGAATGGAACGGAAGTAATTATTCTGGATTTGCTAAAGACTTGATGAAAGAATATGGAGAAACAGCAAGTAGAAGAAGAGATATGTTCAGGGGAACTTATCAGTTAGATGACAGCGACGAAACTATTAAAGAATTAAATGAACAAGGGTTCTCAGAATGGCTTACTGATGTACTGCCTACGTTAGAAATATTTTATCATCCGTTAAATATAATGGATCCAAATAGATCTAAAAGGTTTGCAAAAGTTGCTAAATTTGACGAGCAAACAACCTACGTACATTTAAGTAATATATATCATTATATGCCTACGTCATTCTACTACAGCTTACAACAACGCTGGGCATTGCACAATGAGTTAATAAGTCATTTTAAATCAGTGTCAGACAATAATAATATATTAATATATTCAGCATGCCCAATAGGGTACCGTAGCATAATAAATTGGGTAGACGATTGGGACGATACGATACAGTTCGACGATCTACCAGACGATAGTATAGGAAAGTTTTTAAAATGGAACAAAGCGACCAAGTAAAAGAATTAGAAAAATTTATCACAGAATGTAAAACAAAATCACACTATGAAGGTCTGATGCATCCTGGTGATGAGTTCAAAGGTTGGGAAGAAAACAAGAGTATAGAAAATCACTACGCCAATTGGATTATTAAGCAATCTAATTGTCCTAGCTTATTAGTAAACGTACCAGTACCCCACGAAGCAATGAACGCAGAAGCAGAAGCGTTAATTGATAGATATGTTAAACATAGAGGCGATTGGAACCCAGGTTGGAGCAGTATTGTAGTACACGGACAGGGATTTGACAGAACACAACCTGCAGAACATTATATAGAAAACGGTACTGATACAAAAGAAAATAGTCCTCCACTTGGATGGACTGAAATTGCAGAACAGTGTCCAGTTACAGTTGATTGGTTAAAAAACAAATGGCCTTTTAAAAAGTATAACAGATGTAGATTTATGTTATTAGAACCAGGCGGGTATATTCAACCGCATCAAGATTATGATGTAAGAAGCTTGGCAGCATTTAATGTAGCACTAAGCAATCCACCTGGCATTGAGTTTGCACTTGAAGATGCAGGACTTATTCCATGGCAACCCGGCGAAGCACGTGGCATAGATATTGGAAGAAAACATGCGGTAATCAATAGAGGTACAGAAAACAGAATTCATATGATTGTTCATGGCCTTTGGGGCGATGGATTCCAAAGACACATTTGTGAGTCTTTTGAGTCACTATTGATAAATATAGCCTCCAATAACAACTAAGTTAACTCTGTAAACCCTTCTTTTAAACAAAATCAAATAAATACATGTACACAAATAATTTAAGATAAATTATTGTTTTTATTATTAAAGGAGCTATAACATGGCAAATCTTGTTTCACCTGGCACACAGGTAACAGTAACAGACGAATCAGTATACGGTCCAGCCGGAGCGGGTACTGTTCCAATGATTTTCATAGCAACTGGACAGAACAAGGTTGACCCAACCGGAACTGAGACAGATGGTATTGCAAAATTTACTAAATCAGCTGCATCGAACAAACCTATTTTAGTAACATCACAGCGTGAGCTAACACAATACTTTGGAAACGTAGATTTCCGTAAAGTAAGTGGCACAGTTCAACAAGGTGACGAAACTAACGAATACGGTTTACTAGCGGCATTTAGTTACTTAGGTCAAAGTTCAGCAGCGTACATAGTACGTGCAGACGTAGACTTAACAGCACTAAGACCACAAACAGCAGCACCAGTAGGTGTAGCAGCAAATAACACATATTGGGCAAATCCAACAGGCGTTACTTGGGGTATTTGGGAATATCCTACTTCAGGATCAACTTGGGTTAACAAAATACCAACAGTAGAAATTGTTTCTAGTGGTAACCCAACAGCGACAGCAGGTGCAAACGGCACTTATTTAGTATTAATTACTAATGGTGCATCAACTACTACATTCACTTATTATAAGAGTGATGGTTCAGCTTGGGCAGCATTAGCTAATAACAATACTAAGTTTTCACCACATTATACAGCACCAACTGCACAAGGTGATGCTTCAGCACTTATCGGTGGAGATGTTTGGATTAAAACAACATCACCGGGCACTGGATTAAATTTTGCACCAAGTTTATACACAACAGCTTCAGCAGTATTTACAAGCAAAGCAGTTACTTATGCAGATGACGCTGCTCCAGATGGAACAACAGACGACATATATGCTAATGGTTCATCAAGCGTAGCACGTTCTTTATCAGATGGCGATCTTTGGTTTGACTTTGATGACACAACTTCAAGTATTGAACTTAAACGTTATGACGGTACAGCTTGGGGTAGTATTGGATCAACAGGTACATATCCAGTATCAGCATCAACAACACAACCATCAGGCGCACCAGCAACTGGTACACTATGGCATAATACTACTGTAAATGATTATGCAGTATTTGAAGTAGTATCAGATGGCGGCGTTCAAAAATGGAAAAGAGCAGCAGCTCCAACATATGCAACAGTAGCTCCAGCAGTTGGCGCAGCAGGTACATATTGGATTGATACAGATGCAGCAGTAACTCCAACAATTTATCGTTCAAACGGCACAGCATGGGTTGTTAAAGATAATGCAGACCAAAGTACAGCAGCAGGTGTTGTATTTGGCGACATTACTGATTTAGACACAGCAGCAGCAGGATTTGTTATTGCAGCGAACGTTTTAGCAGGTGGAGCAAATCCATTGTTATTCCCAGTCGGAACAACAGCAATAAACATGTGTCGTTCAGGCAACACAGTAAGAGAATACAATGCGGCATTAACTACATCTTGGAAATGGCGTAACAAAGCATCTAACCAAGCAGACGGTTCAGGATCATTTGGTAGACTAGGACAGCGTAAAGTTGTTACAGTAGCTATGCAGGCTTCAGCAGGAAAAGCTGACCACCGTGAAGCTACAATAGCTTTCCGTTTAATAGCAGCTCCAGCATATCCAGAACTTTATGACGAAATGATTACATTAAACGCTGATAGAGACGAAACAGCCTTTATTATTGTTGATGCTCCATTCCGTTTAAATAACACACAAGCAATAACTTGGATTCAAGGTACAGCGGCAACTGAAAATGGTGAAAAAGGATTAACTTCTAAAAACACTTACAGTGCGGCATACTATCCACATGCATTAACAACTAATCCGTCAACAGGCGATAGCGTTGTTGCTCCAGCTTCACACATTGCACTTTACACTTATGCGTACAGTGACAATGCTTCATACCAATGGTTTGCACCAGCTGGTTTGACACGTGGTGTTGTACAAAATGCATCTAATGTTGGTTACTTAAATTCAGAAAATGAATTTGTTAAACTAGCATTAACGCAAGGTTCAAGAGACTTAATGTATACTAACAAACTTAACCCAATCGCAAGATTCCCGGCAGAAGGCGTTGTAGTATTTGGTCAAAAATCATTGCATGCAAGTGCTTCAGCATTAGACAGAGTTAACGTTGCAAGACTTACAGCTTATCTAAGAGAACGTTTTGCAGAGATATCTAGACCATTCTTGTTTGAACCAAATGATGAAGGTTCGCGTAAGAACGCTAAAGCAGTATTTGATGGCTTCTTAGCTAACATTATGCAACAGCGTGGACTTTACGATTATGCAGTTGTTTGTGACACAACAAACAATACAACAGCCAGAATTGATGCAAATGAATTTTATGTTGACGTGGCAATTGAGCCAACTAAAGCAGCAGAATTTATTTACATTCCAATTAGAATTGTAAACACAGGCGAAATTTAAGCTAATAACGTTTTAATATACAATAAAAGGCTATTATAGAAATATAATAGCCTTTTTTATTGACAACATATCATAAATACATATACAGTTAGAGAAACTGAAAATACAGGGCTTCAAAAAGTGACTTGTCATTTTTACCAAGTATTTGATAAATACAATATAACAGAAATACTACAATATAGTATCAAAGGAGAAAATAAATGGCTGTAATTACAAATTTTGGAGTACCGGTTGATGGCACTGCTACAACACTTATGCCAAAACTACAATATCGTTTTAGGGTGAGGTTTACAGGCTTCGCTGCGGAACATAAAGAAGTGACACAAAACGTGATAAGCACATCACGTCCAAACTTAACACATGAAGAAGTTGTTGTTGATTCATACAACTCAAAAATGTACTTAGCAGGCAAGCATACATGGGAACCAGTAACAATTGTGTTCCGTGATGATATGTCTTCAAAGGTAATCAAAGCAATTGGCGCTCAACTTAATAAACAAGTTGATCACGCAGATCAAGCAAGTTCTATAGCAGGATCAGCATATAAATTTGGAATGCAGATTGAAACACTAGATGGTAACAACACAACACCAGTAGTATTTGATCAGTGGGATTTATCAGGTTGTTTTATTACACAAGTACAATATGGTGATTTAAACTATGCAGATAGTAATATGGTGCAAGTTACAATGACTGTAAGATTTGACCAAGCTGCACATATATTAGAAGCAACTGCAGATGATATGTTATCTAATAATTCAGCAACATTAGGATCTAAAGGTTCTACAGGTATTACAGGATTTGGCGCAGAGAAACCAGGTAATTTAAGTTAAATTAACTAACTAACTAAGGGAGTTAATTATGTCTGAACAAAAGATTGGTGGTAAAGCGTATAGGCTCTACAGTCAGGGCCTATCTGCTTACGACGAAGTTACCGCTATACCTAGAAATAAGTATAATTTTACAGTTCATTTCTACCTCAGTACTAACGAGGTAGGTCAGCCTAAATATCTTAAATTAGAAACAATTTCAAATATACAAATGCCATCATTTGTATATAGACAACAAACACTAAATAGGTACAATGCAAAAGAAATAATTCAGACAGGAATAGATTATACTCCTATAACAATGACAGCGTATGATACTAAAGATGCTGTCTTTGAAAACTTCTTAAAAAGCTATGCAGAACATTATTTCTCAGGTCCAATGAATGAGCGAGACTACAACGACTTTATAAATAATCCAAAAGGTCTGCAACTTAGAAATTCCAAGAATTATATATCAACAATGACTATCACTAGAACAGATTCTGCAAATCAGAAAAACATAATAGAAATATTTCATCCATTTATTACTAACGCAGATGCAGATACACTAGATTATTCAGATAGTAGTCCTTCTACATTCCGAGTATCGTTTGGTTATGAAGGATATAGAATAATTAGCGGAACTGAACTAGCTACAAGAACTGGTGGATTTCAAGAATCGACTCAAATATTAGAAGGTGATATGGGAGCAGGATATTATAAGAATCAGTATGCAGTTGCAAATCCAAACGGACCACCTGGCAGTGTATATGCCTCAAACAAACCAGAACTATATGGATACCATCCAGTTGGTATGGAAACCGGAAGTAGTCACCAAGCAAGTGGCGGCCTGACTAGCGAAACCGGAAGCGACTTTATGTTTGGCGATGGCGATGGCGTGACTGACATTGGAGAGGCATCAGCAGCGACACTCCAAGCCGCTGGCGGCATGACTAGTGAAACTGGAAGCGACTTTATGTTTGGTGATGGCAAAGGCGTAGTTGGTGAAGGCGAAATACTAACTGAAATAGATGGCCAGACATACGTAAAATCATCTGCCATTGTAAAAACATCCCTATCTGGCAAAACCGGTGCACAATAAATGCCTAAATTCCAAAACGGAAAATACACCCCTTCTAACCCTGCTAAATACTTAGGTAAGCGAATTCCACATTATAGAAGTGGATGGGAACTAGCAGTATTTCGCATGTGCGATAATCACCCAGCTATATTAGGTTGGGGAAGTGAAACACACAGAATACCTTATAAAAACCCACTTACAGGAAAGCAGAGTAACTACGTACCTGATCTATTACTTGTGTACAAGGATAGAAAAGGAGCTAACCATGCAGAGTTTGTAGAAATTAAACCCGCCAGTCAGACATTAGGCGAAGCAAAAACACAATCTCAAAAAGCAGCGGCAGTGGTTAATCATGCTAAATGGGAAGCAGCTAATGCATTTGCAAGAGCCAAAGGCATGGGGTTCAGAGTTATAACCGAGCACCAGATATTTAATAAACCTAATAAATCTAAGAAGCGGAGAAAATAATGGATTATAAAACAGTAATAGAAAACAGACACACTACGTTTGCATGGAGGGAAGATAAAATACCTACCAAAGAACAGATAATGGAAATAATAGAAGAAGCATACACACATATTCCTTCTAAGAATTTACAGTTTCCATATCAAGTACATTTATTTAGAAATGATGATTATGAAATTAGTAAAGAAATAATGACCATTTGTAAACGAAACCAAGGACATACAATAGAAGAAGATCGTGGAAACCCACAAGTATTAGCGCCATGGTTAATTGGATTTTCAGCAAGATATGTAGCAGACTTAGAAATTAGATATGAGCCTGAATCAACTAAAGGAATACTTGATGGAAAAGGACTAGGTACTAGACGAACAGAAAAGGTATTTATTGGCGACAACAAAAGAGACATATCAGCAGCTCAAGCACAAACTGAAAATATTGAAATTGGATTAATGAGTGCATTTATTATGTTAGGTGCTGCAAATGCTGGCATACAAACAGGAATGTGTCAGAACATTGATGGAGATTTTGATAGAGCAGCAGAAATATTTAATATTGATGCAGATGAAAAGAGTCTAGACTTTAGATTTATGATGGGAATTGGATATGGTAAGGACCCAAGCGTAAGACATAATTATTATGATCCACGAATAAGTAAAGATAAACCTATTCCATTTGCACCAAATGATGTAGAGTCTTTTTATCCAAGACCAGCTGTTAATGATATTATAAAAGACGTTAACCATGACTAAAAAATTAGAAGAAGAATTAAACTTACCATCTTTAGATGAGCTACTTCCACATGAGGAAGAAGAAACTGCACCTACTGTTGAAGAAGTTAGAAATGAAATAGCTACTATCGAAGGCGAAATGAGTATGGTCGACAGAGCTAATATTGCTTTGCCAACGGTAGAAGGATTAGAACAATTAGATAGAGAAATGGACGACTATGCTAAAAAAGCAATGGAAACATTTGAAGATCTAGTAGATTTAGGTAAAAATGTAGAAGATAGACACGCAGCTCCTATATTTGATAGTGCATCTAAGATGCTTGCAGCAGCGTTACAAGCTAAACAGGCTAAGATGGATAAAAAAATGAAAATGATTGAATTACAAATGCGTCAAGCCAGACTTGAGAAAGATAGTCAAAAAATTGATGCGTATGTAGCACAAAAGAACAGTGAATTAGGGTTAGATGACGAAGAAGGCATCGATGCCCGTATTATTGGCTCTAGAACAGACATGTTAGCCGAAATTATGAAAAACTTGCCCGAAAAAGATAAATAGTATTAATAGGAGAATAACCGCAATGAAGACTTTTACAAAATATTTAAGCGAATCAAAAAAGACATGGAAATTTATAATTAAAACAGTACATGAATTAGATGATATACAATGTGATCGCATTGAGAAGCACCTCGGAAAATACGACTCAAACGGACTCGGTGCTGCAAAGAAGACAATCTTACAAAGTGCTCCACGTGACTTTCCAAGTCACAAAGGATACGAAGTATTTACACATGCATTTGAAACTAACATAATTGCTAGCGGTTGGCAAATTCAAAATGACATTCGTACCATGCTTGGACTAACAGACGGTGTACTTAAAGTAATAGGCGAACACGAACCACAAGAAGCAATTCCAGTAGGAAAACAAAAAGAAGTAGCTAGTGTATTAGCTGATGCTGAATACAAAGAAGCTGATAAAGTTGATCATACAAAACATTATGGCGATGCATACAACACTAGCTTTATTAAAGAATTAATGAAAGTCAAAAAAGCCAAGGAGAGTGAAGATGCAAAAAAATAATTTAAAAAGATTACTTGAAATGGCAAACTATAATATTGTTGAAAAAGTAGAAATGTGTTCAGACGACTGTTGTGGTAAACCAATTACAGAATGTGTATGTGGACCAGATTGCGAACATTGTGACTGTCATGCAAAAAATAACATTGGCGAATCATATAGTGATGATTTTCAATATTCAGACGATGACGATGGTAACCGCACAGTAAGTAATTGTTGTGGTGCAGATGCTTATATACGACACAATGAGATATCAGTAGGCGATACAGGTAGATGTAGTGATTGTCGCGAAATGGCAGAATTTATTCCAGAAAAAGACTTTTTCGAATCAACAGTTTCAGAAGAAGATGTTACAGTAGACAATGCAGGTAATATCGCAGGATACTTAGACACAATAGACGATTATGTTGAACAAGTATTCATGATTGACGATCAAACTCGTGCAGAAGATATTAAAGAAATGGCACACAGAATTCAAAACGCAGTAGACGACATTAGAATTAGAGAACTTAAAATACAGCCAAGCAACCTAAGACAAAACTTTGAAAGCTCCAATCTCGGTGAAGACGAAGTAACTAGAATTAAAGAATTAGCAGGCATATTTAAAAGCAGTGTAGAAGAATCAAAAGAATTAGACGAGATAGCGCCATTAGTACCACTTGCAGTAGGTGCAGCAGCGGCAGCCACAGGCGCCATAGCTTACAAAGCGGGTAATTTAATTCACAAAGGTGTCAGCAAAATAAAGAAAAACTTGTCAGACTATGGCAAAGGAACCTCAAATCCAGCTAATGAAGAAACAGTAAATGAAGAACATGATATAGACATACTTAAAGCAGTTGCACAGCAAATGGAAGCAGATGCTCACACAGGTGACTTTACTGCTATAGAAGAATTGTTACAAGATATTCCACAAGAAAATTTAGAAGCATTTTTAACTGATCACAGAAGTAAAAATGAATACCCAGAAGAAAATATTCAACCAGCAGTAGAAACTGTTGAACAAAATGAGGAAAAAGGCAATGAGTAACTTAGACAGAATAATAGAACTTGCTAGCCATGGCACAAGCAGAGCTCAAAGCCCGGCACCAGCAAAAACAAAATTAAATGAAGATCATCCGCACAAAAAGTCCAGAGGCAGTGATGCAGTTAGTGTACCATTAAAGAAGTATAGTAATAGTGGCGACATTGCGGGCAAACATGATATGAAGGTTCCAAAACATGATGGAACTGATTTTAATACTGGTGATACTTATAGTTCATCACCACTACAGGACCGAAGACGCGATGCATCAAAGGATAGACCAAATACAGATTACAAATCAAAATATCCAAATAGCAAGAGAGTTGGTGAAGCTGTTGGTGAATTTTCAGAACCATTATATACACTACAAGACGAATTAGGTCTTGAAGATAATATTTTAGTTGATGAATTAGCACGTTGGATGGACGGACAAGACATAACAGAATTTGTTAAACGTTTCCGTCAAAACCATGAAATGGATGCAGACCAAACTGAAGAATCAGTTACTAACGAAGCAACAGGCGTATGTGAAGACTGCGGTTGTGAAAT
>Ga0209383_1002284_pt1 | contig 11402 bp, 12 predicted proteins | sample CoawatmetaG02DNA_FD_187510 | JGI IMG/M metagenome (GOLD analysis project Ga0209383, IMG submission 187510) | Marine microbial communities from the West Antarctic Peninsula - Coastal water metaG029-DNA (SPAdes) (version 2) | ecosystem: Environmental > Aquatic > Marine > Coastal ... | reverse complement strand
AATACTACATGGAGAATAAAATAAATATTAAAATTTTGTGATATTTATTAATTAATAAAAGCATCTACAGAGAAGATGTTGAAAAAATAGCCATTTTAATTAAAATAATAATATACTACAAATATACTACAATTACTATACCGTTCTTATTATAATTCAATTCTGTAACTTTATAATTAAACAATTGGTATATATTTAATCTATGAAAAAGTCAGTAATAGTAATGTTTATTTTATTTTATTTTATTGGATATAGTCAAACCCTAAAATCTCTTAATGACTCTATTAATAAGTATAGGGTGTATGATGATAAAAAAGCTCTTAGTTATGGACTTGAAGCTTTAGAATTAAATAAAACTGGAGAAATTTCTTTTGAATTAATGAATATTAATGGTGCAATAGGAGAAATACTTTTTTATTCAAAAAATTACGCTAAATCAATCGATTATTTTAATACCTCTCTTCAGATTCACCAACTCTTATCAAGTTCTGAAAAAAAACATACTTATATTAACAAGCCTCCTTGGATACTGATCGCTTTAGGAAATTTGTATTATGCAAACGAAAGATTCTACGAAGCAGAAAAACTATACTTGGAGGCAATAGAAAATTTCAATCTATTTGAAGATAAATTTAATCAAGATAAGTTATTTGGATTAAGCACTTCTGAATCTAATTTAGCCTTAGTTTACTTTAGTTTAGGGAATTTCGGGCAGGCTGAAAATTCTTTTAAAAAAGTTTTAGAAATTAGAAAACAGACTAATAAAACTTCAGATATAATGTTTCAATACATGTTAATGATTAATTTTTATTTTCAATATAATAAAAAAGATCTGGCACTTTATTATTATGATTTAGCAAATGTATTATACAAAGAATCTATTACTTTATCGACAGCAAATATTGATTCGCAAATAAAAATATGGTATGCTTATGTTTTAGGTATCTATGGATCTCATCTAAAAGATATAAAACAATACAAGAAAGCATTAACTATTTTATATGAGGGGAAAAAAATTGGAGAAGATTTTGTTTTAAAACTAGATGGCATCCCAAATTTAGATATAGAGATAGCTCAATGCTTAATTAAATTAAAAGAATATGACAAAGCTGAAAAATCTCTTTTAAAAAATTTGGATTCCTCAAAAAAAGTGTTGGGTTTTAATGATAAAAATAAAATTAAACTATTAAATACTCTAGCTAAAGTTTATACCATTCAAAATAAACTAAAAGAATTAGTAGCCGTTAAGGATTCTATTATAAAAACATACATAGAATCAAAAACAATAAATTTTAACACCCTTGAAAATCAACTTATTTTAAACGATAAGGAAAAAGAAATAAATGAAAATAACATAAGATACTATCAATATATTGCATTAATTTCTGTGGGGATATTATTCTCCATTATAATTATAATTAGTTTGTTGTCTAGATTCAAAATTCAAAAGGAAACGAATTCTAGGTTAGAGCTTGAAAAAAACAAAGTCTCACTCGAACTAGAATCAAAAAATAGAGAGCTAGTTAGTAAAGCCAATTTCATTCTCCAAAGAAATGAATATTTGAAAAATATAATATCAAAATTGAATAAAAGTGAGGTTAATGAACAATCATTTAGAAGAGTTAAAAAAGAAGTTAACGAACTTATAAACTCTGAAAAATCATACGAAGAGTTTGACAAAGTATTCACTAACGTTTATCCAAAATTTTATAAGGTCTTAAACGAAAATTATAATCTATCTCATACTTATTTAAGACTGGCTGCTTACATTAGAATGAATCAAACTAATAACGAAATTGCTAAAATAAGTGGTATATCGTTACGTACTGTAGAAACTCAGAGATATAGATTATCAAAAATGTTAAATATTTATAAGAGTCAAAGTTTAAACTCTTACATACAGAACATTGATTAAGAATCTTTAACCATAGTGTTTGCCCCTGTTTTGTTTAGGTGAATATAAATTCACTGGGAAATAACCCTAAGTCTTACTGAAAAAATCATGGCTATTTTATAACATATGTTTCCAAGTCTAAACACAACACTAGCAGATCTCACTGATAATGACTGTAAGTTTGATTAAACTGATTATTAAATTTTTCATCTAGTTCTTTTCCTTGAGCTTCAGTAATTGAAAATTCTCTTTTCTCTTTTTTTTTAAACTTGTAACATAATTTCTCCGTGAATAACTTAAACTGTTTTTCTATACTAAAGGAAATATTTTTAGTATAAGTAGACCACCATAATGGTGGCTTATTAAATTTGTAAAATAAAAATCTAATAAACAATCCATTTGATGTTGAATTTATTAAACTATAGATCTGGTCAGGTATTCCTGTTAAATAAACTGAAAACTTAGGCTAATTAATTTCACTGTATTCTAGATCAGTTTTACCACTTTTTGAAATGGTTTCGTAATGTAAAGCTTTTCTTAATATATCATAAAAGTTTCCCCAATCCTGTTTTAAAGAACCAGTGAGTGTGTCAGTCTCCCTTTCACAAATATAACTACCTCCATCATTAGATTCCAAATGATCAATAAGAATTGATGAAGAGGTGTTCCCTGGGATAAAAAAAATTTTAAATATTGGTTTTTCTTCCTTAATAATGATTTTTTCCTCTTTGGTTTTTTAAACATTGTGATTGATGCTCAAACAATTCAAGACTTGTGAGGTTCTGGGTTTCTAAATTAAAAGAAGAAGATATGCCGATGGTTTAGGATTACACTACGATTATGCTTGGTATTCAAGTAACTTTTCAAGACTCAAAAAATCAAGAGTTCTAATATTTGTAGATTCTAATAAAAGTTTAGGTGCGCATCCATTATTGAAAGCCTCAACCCACCTTAAAGCGCATAAACACCACTTGTCACCTGCTTTCAAACCTTTAAAATTATATGTCGGAATATCTCTTGTTAAATCATTTCCTTTTTTTTTTGAAAAAAGTAAAAATTCATCAGTGACAATTGCACAAACTGTATGTGTTCCAATGTCATTATTACCTGTGTTACAAAACCCATCTCTATACACACCAGTTACAGTTTTTAAACAACATGATTCAAGGTCATTACCAAAAACGTTTAACTGTCCTACTTTGTATGAATTTTGTTTCAAAATATCTATTTGTTTTTCCATTTGTAATATAACCAAGAAAAAATCAATGTTGCCGTTATCATATTTTTAATATAACATTATGAAACTAGATCTAAACAAATTTCATGCCTTAATACAATTAGTTTTTTCATTTATTCTTTTTTCTAGATAATTCTAATTCTATAGATTTTATATAATTGAGCTTAACTGTTTCGTTATCGTTAAGAGTTTCTTCAATTGAATCTGAAATTTCGTTATATGACAATCCGTTTTTCAATCCTATTATGGTCTTATTATATAAATCATTTAATGTATTTTTTAAATTGACAACATCCTCTTTTTTACTCAGTTTACCGTGTCCTGGCATAATAATAGTATTCTCATCACATAATAATTCCAATGCTCCCAAAAGGTTAATTAGACCTTTAATAGATCCTCCGTTATTTAAATCAACATAAGGATACCCATATCTTACAAATGCGTCTCCTGTATGGATAATATTATTGTTTTTAAATACTACAACACTATCTCCATCAGTGTGAGCTTTTCCAAAATTATATAATTCAATTTCTTCGTTTCCTTGACTTATGGTCATTTTACTATCATACGTGAATAAAGGCAATGAATTTCTATCATATTTTGGTTGTACAAAATCTTTAATCGAGCTAAATATTCCTCCATACAACTCTGCATCTTCCATCATTCTTTTTTTTGCGTTCTGATGAGATATTATAGGAATACCTTGTTTCCCAAAAGCTCTGTTTCCATCTGAATGGTCGTGATGAAAATGCGTGTTAATTATGTATTTAATTGGTTTATCAGTAATTTTCCTTAATGAAGTCATAAGTACATCTTCAATTATTTCATATTTATTATCAATTAAAACAACATTATTTTCACTTATAAAAACCCCTACATTTCCTCCACCTCCAACAATCATATAAAATTGACTATTAATTTTCTCAATTTCAAAATACTTTACTTCCTTTTTAAGATAATTAATCTGATTATTGTATTTAGAAAAGTTAGAATTTTGCCCAAAAGAAACAAGTGGAATAAACAGTAATAATAGAATTAGTTTTTTCATTTTTTATTTAGTTCTTTAAACTCATTAAATTCTTTTTTACCAAAATACATCCTGCTTACTAGTGAGATGACTTCATCTGTTAAATCCACAGCGTTTTTTGAAGAAAGATTAAATTTAGTTCCATCCATACTTATTAATTGATTTTCTTCTGCATTCAAATCAATTGAGGTGTAAAAATGATACCTAATAACATAATCAAGTGTTAAATTAGTATTATTATAATTTTGTTGAAACAAAGATTTATCAGAAATTGTTGTCTTCAAAACTCTGTTGGGTTTTGAAAAGTTATTACTAAGTCTTAGTGAAGTTAACTCAACCTCTTGCCCAAAAGAAATAAATGGAATAAATAGCAATATTAGAATTATCTTTTTCATATACCTATAAATTTAGATTAATTCTTTATACAATCAAAACACCAAAAAATCTCAATAGTTGTTTTTAATTGGTGCTACCCTACTCAAATAATATCAGTTTCTTAAGAGGGGAGGTGTTTGTATAAGTATGTATAATAGTGAGGTTCTGGGTGTTTTATAAAAAGAAGATATGCCTATGGTTTAGTTTTCGCTAACCTCTAAAATCATAAAACAAGTGGACGCCCCAAAAGACTATTGAGTAAAAAAAACCCTCATATTAGTGAGGGTTTTTTTTATAATATTTGAAGTAAGATTTGGCTTAATTACTCTACAGTTGGCGCGACCCTTTCATAAACGTAAAACATTTGAACTTTACCATTAACAATTAAAGCATCATGAACTTGCATAGCTTTAACTTCATTTCCTTCAACATTTAAAGTCAAATCATGTCCTGAAGTAACCCATTGCTGTAATTTACCATCTTTATCGGTATACTCATTTGCAATTATGTAGTTCGTTTTCCATTTAGGAGTATTTTCTACAAACCATGAAGTTAAAAATTCAACATGTGCATCAGAACCATCAAAAACTTCACCTGTTGGGCCAGTAACTTTGAAGTTTTCTTCAGCGTTCATAATACGAATAGCTTCTACATCCCCTGCGTTATGAGCAGTAATATAATTTTCCCAAACTTCAACAGTGGACATTGATCCACCATATAGAGCAATTTTAGTTCCATCGTCAGAAATTTCATGACCTATCGGATTAAGAGTTGGCTCAGTTTGTTGAGTTGGATTACAAGAGTAAGTAAAGACAGTAATTAATAAGATTAAGATTGATTTTTTCATTATTTATTTTTTAATTAATTTCTGTTAAAATAGTTAATAATCTGATATCTTCTAATAAAGCAATTATTATATTTAAATTGTAAAAAAACTTATATTTTTATTATTGTACGAGTAGAAGAAACAAATAAGATTTATTATGATTACAAAAGCTAAACAAGCAAAAAATCCGATCCAACTAAGGATCATTTTTATTCTCAATGCTTTGATGATGTTTTTGCCTTTTTTGGTGTATTTCTTGGTTACGAACAATAAAATTGAAATGGACGTAGTTCCAATGCATGTTATTTATACAGGAATAGCATATATTATTTCTTTTGGAGCATTAGTGTACTGCATCCTCAACAAAAAGTTTTTTGCATTTAGAGCTATCTTTTTTATTAATCTTCTTATTGCATTTCCTGTGGGTGTAGATGGTGGAATTGTTGTGGCCATTGTGTCATTTATTTTATCACATACAAAGCAAGTGAAATCTTTTTTCAGCTAATCCATAAAGGGAGTAGATTAATAAGGTTTAGATAATTGTTTAATTAACATACTTATTAGAATATTTATATTTATATTTAAATATAACAATAACCAAAAAAATTAAAATGAAAACAAAAATTATTAACCCTTTTATAGTTGCACTAACTTTGATTTTTGCATCCTGTACATCAACTTCTGACTCAAGTGAAATTGCAACTTTAGCTGAAAGCTGGGTTCTTTCTACCTATGAGAGCAAAGACGCTGCTTTAAATATGGTTACAGAAAATATGAGTGACCAGGGATATAACATTGGCGCTCGATATATTGGATTTGGATTTAATTTCAATGCTGATGCAATGGAAACTGATGGAATGGTAGTTACCAATGTAATCCTAGATGGTCCAGCATCATCTGCACTTCAACTTGGAGATAAGTTCCTTTCAGTAAATGATGTTTTAGTAACACAAGAATCAGTTGATGATGGTAGCCTTTCTTTCAGAGGAACTCCAGGTGTCCCTGTTACTGCATCAATTTTGAGAGAGGGTGAAGAAATTTCAATTACTGTTGAAAGAGGTATCGTAGAGCCAACATATTCCAAAGAACAAATATTACAAAATATATCCATTGCTGATGCAGATAGTTGGGGAGAAAATTCACTAGAATATGAAATCCGTGAGGTTGTGGCAGATGCTTCTCAAAGAATTGTTTACGTAAAGACTTGGAATAAGTTTTTGGATGATGTTTCAGGTCTTGAAGCTGAAGCTATCACACTAACTAGATTTGAATTTGACCCAAATGGTAAAGTTTCAAATGTTGGTAATATGACAGAAAATGAATTAATTCTACGACAAACTGGATGGTCTATTACTAAATAAATTTATAAGCCTTCCAAAAGGATGGTTTTTTATTTAACCCTAGGCATATCTCTTTATTTAGTTCAGATAAATCCATAGTAAACACGACATAACTATCCTTTAAAGGCTATAGTTTTATATAATTGTTACATTTTCAACTTAAAAAGATAAAGTAACTTTTATTTGATATTAAAAAAAAACCCACATAAAGTGGGTTTTTTTTTAAATTTAAATTTTACTATTTGAAAATTATTTCAATAAGGATCCGTTCCAATATGCATTTCTTTTGGTTATTTTACCATCATTGTCAAAGTCATCTATAAAAAAGACCGGAAGAACAACTTTTTTTCCATCTGAATTTCTTGTCATTCTAAAATCCCACCATGATTGAACAACTTTACTTTCTCTCCAGTCATATTCTAAATAATCTGGATAACCAGATTCATCTAATCCAGTTAGAGTCCAATTTGAAAATATTTTTTGATCTCTAGCAATTATTTCATCCTTACTCATGTTTTTAGTTTCATTTATATCAATAAAAACTGCATCATCATGAAAGAAACTGTATGCTTTTTCTGCATCTCCATTTGCAAATGAATACATTGCCTTTCTTAAAGAATTAATGTTTTTATGATTAATATAAATAGTACCATTTTTTCTTTCATCATAAGAATCACGAACATTTCTAAAACTATTCTCATTGGAATATTCTTGAACAGCCTTAATTGTTTTTGAATCTGAACTAACTAAATAAAGTCTATGAATAGGAGCATCAAATTTTGCGCCTGTTTCCTTATTAACGCCATATAGATGATCCCAAGTTTGAACCCATAACTGATTACCTTCCTTATATTCAATTGCATCCGGATAAGCTCCCTCTGCTCTTTTAATTTTTAAATAATCCATGTTATTAACCCACCAAGTCATATTTCCAACAAATCCAGCTTTAGTCCATCCTTTGGCATCTTTGTTTAAACCAACGCCATTAAATATTCTAAAATCCTCCTCTAAGTATGATTTAGCTTTATCTAAATCACCACTTACCCACGCATTTTGAAACGATTCAACCATTTCAATAGCAGGATGATCTACGTATACAGTTCCATTTTTCTTTTTTTTCTGTGCACTAACAGAAAATGTAATAAGTGCAATTAAAATAAATGTTATTTTTTTCATATTTTTTTTTAAATGAATTTACAATATAATGAAAAAATACAAACATACCGATCCGCAGGTTAAACTATATGACTTCCTGTATTGGATAATAAATAGGAACGTAAGTAATATCCAATAAACCAATTTAGAGTACTTATACTTTAAATTAGCTTCTGTCAATTCAGCAACTTAAAGTAAACACAACATCACTAATTGTTTAATTTATTTTTTTATAAAAACCATACAATGCTGCCAAGGAAGATTATCTATATTTTTCTTTAGTTTAAAACCAGCAGCTTCCATTTCTTTCACAGCTTGTTTTTCAGTCATTTTGTGTATTTTTTTGATAGGAACTTTTGAGTCTTCCCCTCTATATTCGATTAAGAATAGCTGTCCATTGGGCTTCAATGCATTTTTCATGGAAGCAATCATTTCTACAGGAAAATTAAACTCATGATACACGTCAACCATTAAAATTTTATCAACTGAATTTTTAGGTAAATAAATACTTTTTTCACTTCCTAGAATTGTTTCAACATTTCGGATTTTACTAGACTCTTTGGTCTTTTCAATCGACATCAACATTTCACTTTGAATATCTACTGCATACACCTGCCCTCTTTCAGCTAACGGGGCCATTCTAAATACGTGATAACCAGAACCAGCTCCAATATCTGCAATAGTATCGTTGGATTTAATCCTCATATTTTGAATCAAATTAGAAACGTTTTCTTCTTTTTCTCGATCTGATCTTTCTAGCCAACCAATTCCTTCAAACCCCATTACATAGGCAATTTCTCTTCCCATATACCACTTTCCAATTCCGTTATCATCTCCTCTTTTAAAGGTGTATTTTTTATCAGTATTGGTATTTTGTCCTAAACATTCATTTGATAGTAGTAAAATAGTAAACAAGAGAAAAAGAATATTGAATTTTTTCATATTTTTAAATTTAACTCAATTCTTAGTACAATCAAAACTCAAAAAAAATTTTGAACAGAAGATTAAATATTTTAAAAATATCTTATTGGTATTTTAATTTGTTTAAATTTAATTATGATAAAAAATATAATTTTTCTTTTACTTATTTCACAATTTACATTTTCTCAAAATATTTTAGATTTAAAAAATAGAAGCTATGTCATAAAAGATATTCAAAAAGATAGAATTGAGAATTTACTTCCTAAACTCATGAAGGAAACCGAAATTGATATGTGGGTGATTATAACTAGAGAATATAATGAAGACCCCATAATAAAAACATTATTACCACCAACTTGGCTAAATGCAAGAAGAAGAACAATACTAGTATTTTACTATGATAATAATAAAATTGAAAGTGCAGCAATATCAAGATATAATTTTGGAGAAAACATTCCTTCAATATGGGATAAAGAAAAAACTCCTAATCAATTTGAAGCATTGTATAATTATATACTAAAAAAAAATCCTAAAAAAATTGGATTAAACTTCTCTGAAAACTTCTCGTTAGTTGATGGTATTTCAAAAACTGATTTTGATTTGTTTTATAATAATGCGACAACGGAAATTCAAAACAAAATTGTTTCAGCAGAAAAATTAGGAATAAGATGGATTGAAACTAGAACTGAAAAAGAAAAAAAAATTTATACTCAACTAATTAGTATTACCCATAATATAATAAAAGAAGCTTTTTCAACTAATGTTATAAAACCTGGGATAACAACAACAGATGATGTTGTTTGGTGGATGAGAGAAAGGGTCTTAGAATTAAATCTTAAAACTTGGTTCCACCCAACAATAGATGTGCAAAGAAATAAAGAAAGTGATCTTTACGATTTTGACGGTAAATCAAAATATGATATAATTCAACCTGGGGATCTTGTACATTGTGATTTTGGAATCACATACTTAACTCTAAACACTGATTGCCAGCAAATTGCTTATGTTTTAAAGAATGATGAAGAAGATGCTCCAGAATTTTTATCAAATGCATTAAAAGAGGCCAACAGGCTTCAAGATATATTTACGAATCAATTTGGATTAAATAAAACAGGAAATGAAATTTTAAAAACATCTTTAAGTCTAGCAATAAAGGAAGGGTTAAATCCCCAAATTTACACACATCCACTTGGGACTTTTGGGCATTCCGCAGGAACTACTCTTGGAATGTGGGATTCACAAAAGGGAGTTCCCTTTAATGGTGATATTCCAATGAGTTTTGATACTGTTTACGCAATTGAACTAAACAATAAAACGTACATAGAAGATTGGAAAAAAGAAATTAGAATTATGCTAGAAGAAGCAGGTGTTTTTGAAAAAAATGGTTTTAGATATATCAACGGAAGGCAAAAAAAAATTATTTTAATTGGAAAGTAAATTTTACAATAGTAATTTAATTAACCTTAGTGCACCAATTATTAGAGGTTTGAGTAGTGTAAGCGTCTGAAGGTTTGTCTTTAAACCTAAAATCGTTGGAATCTTCATTATATTGTAATTCAAAAACAGTGATTATTTCTCTAGAACATGTGACATCACAAAAACAAAACGCAACATCTCCTTCGACTAAACCTGACTTTAAATATCCTATTTGACTCCCTCCATTTGTTGATTCGTTAGTTAAGGTTATATAGTTAACACTTTTAAAAGAGGAAGCTTCTTGAGCAGCATATTCTTTGTCAGAACTACTGCAACTTGCTAATATAAATATTACTATTAGTGCAAATTTATTCATAAAACAAAAATAGTAAAAGATTTCAACAGAAAATTATAAATTAAAATATAATGGCAAAAAAAAACTGAACAATCATTATTAGTAGGTATTCATATAGAATCTATTTTCTATATGATTTATTTATATATAATAGTGAGGTTATAATTGTCTTGAAATAACAAAAAATAGTTGTGGTTTAATTATGGAAACAATGATATGATTTTGTCCTTATTAGGAACTGATAAAATTTTATCAACGTAATCTTTATATAATTTATGTCCCAACGGTAACTCTGCTTGAATTTCAGAGGATGTTCCAATTTTAAATTCTTCATTCCCAGTTATTCCATTTGCTTTTTTGCCTGTTATTTCATAATAATTCCACTCAGCTAGAATCAACCAATAAGCGTATTCCTGAGTTATAATTTTTTGATAATCTTCATCATTTTTTAAATCTTCATAACTAGAAATATCATAAATTTCTTTATCAACAGCTTCTTTCATCGCTAAATATAATGGTGAAGAAGAATCTTTATAGTCCCATTGCGAATAGGTTAAGTATAGTACAACATTTGTAATTGTATGTAAAAGGTGTTCGATTACTTCTCCAATTTGATCTGCTCCCCCTGAACTCATTTCCCAAATATAATCAGTCGCATTATTGTCATAAGGTTTAGGTGGTGTTCCAGTTTCAAAATTAGAATCATTGACCATGCCATCAACTCCAACTCTTTGATATACGTACTCATCTTTACTTATTGAAAGATATTTTGATCTCATTGATTGATCAATATTAGAGTTTTCTTTAAACATTTCATCATAGGTTAAACCAACATTGTTCAAAAATGTTGTTGAAA
>Ga0209383_1002278_pt1 | contig 11420 bp, 9 predicted proteins | sample CoawatmetaG02DNA_FD_187510 | JGI IMG/M metagenome (GOLD analysis project Ga0209383, IMG submission 187510) | Marine microbial communities from the West Antarctic Peninsula - Coastal water metaG029-DNA (SPAdes) (version 2) | ecosystem: Environmental > Aquatic > Marine > Coastal ... | reverse complement strand
ACGGTACAGCCAGATGGAGAAGTTTTTCCAGACACAGTAGGTACTCCAAGCCCGGGTGTTGAACTGAAAATAGCTGATAATGGTGAGGTGATATACCGCAGTCCAGGTGCTTTTCATAGTTATTTTAAAAACCCTGAATCTACAGCATCTACTAAAACATCTGAAGGTTGGGTACACACCGGTGATGCTGGCTTTATGACCCAAAGTGGCCACTTACGTATTATTGACCGGGCTAAAGATGTAGGTGCATTTAACAGTGGCAAAATGTTTGCACCTAAATACATTGAAAATAAGCTTAAGTTTTTCCCTCACATCCAAGAGGCCGTAACTTTTGGTGACGGTCGTGATGAATGCATGGCCTTTATCAATATTGACCTAGGCGCGGTGGGTAATTGGGCCGAAAGAAACAACATTGCCTATGCCTCTTATCAAGAGTTAGCAGCGCACCCTGAAGTCAACAAAATGGTGGGTGAAAGCGTTTCTCAGGTGAACGAATCGTTATTAGGTGATGAAATGTTAGCTCATTCCCAGGTAAGTCGCTTTCTTATATTACACAAAGAGCTAGACGCTGATGACGGTGAATTAACCCGCACGAAAAAGGTTAAACGTAAGCTCATAAACGAACGTTACAAGGTGCTGATCGATGCATTGTATGCAGGCAAAACGCAATGCTTCATTGAAACCGAAGTTGCTTTTGAAGATGGTCGCGTTGGTAAGATTTCCGGTGACATCAGTATCCATGATGCCAAAACCTATAACCCTGTAGCCCAAGCGAGCTAAGCCATGAGTGAACCATTGCAAAAAATGGAAGCGGCCTCAAAACTGTTAGAGCTGAAACATATCGACTTATCTTTTGGCGGTGTAAAAGCCATCAGCAATATTAGCTTTGATGTTTTGGAAGGTGAGGTTCGTGCCATTATTGGCCCTAATGGAGCTGGTAAAAGCTCCCTGCTCAATGTAATTAATGGCTTTTATCATCCCCAGCAAGGGGAAATTTGGTTTGATGGCAAACAGCGTCACTCCATGAAACCGTATCAGATTGCTTATCAGGGTATTTCTCGTACCTTCCAGAACATTGCGTTGTTTAAAGGCATGAGTGTGCTGGATAATATTATGACTGGGCGCTTTACGCACATGCATAAAAATATGCTGTGGCAGGCTCTATGGAAAGGCCCGGCGGAACAAGAAGAAATTGAAAATCGTGAGTTTGTTGAACACATTATTGATTTCTTAGAGATTCAAGCGATTCGTAAAACCCCAGTAGGGCGCTTGCCTTATGGTTTGCAAAAGCGTGTTGAGTTGGGGCGTGCCCTAGCTGCGCAGCCAAAAATGCTTTTACTTGATGAACCCATGGCGGGCATGAACGTAGAAGAAAAAGAGGATATGTGTCGCTTTATTTTAGACGTGAACGACACGTTTGGCACCACTATTGTGCTTATCGAACATGACATGGGCGTAGTAATGGACATAGCAGACCGTGTAGTCGTATTAGATTATGGTCGAAAAATTGGTGACGGCACTCCAGACGTGGTGCGTAATGATCAAACTGTAATCGATGCCTATCTTGGCGTGAGTCATTAAGGGGACTATGTATGAGTGCTGATTTTTTATATACCATCGAAGTAATACTCAACGGCTTAATGGCTGGAGTAATGTATTCTTTGGTTGCCCTTGGCTTTGTACTAATTTTCAAGGCCTCTGGAATTTTCAACTACGCACAAGGTGTAATGGCGCTATTTGCTGCACTCACTTTAGTGGGTATACAAACTGGGCAAGTACCTTTTTCTCACCTTATTAATGCCATCTTTGGTACCAATGTCCATCACTTTGGATGGCAGGTGCCCACCCTATTAGCTATTGCTTTAACAATAGGTGTAATGGTGGTATTTGCGATTCTTGTAGAACGCTACATATTGCATCACTTGGTTAACCAAGAGCCTATTATTTTGTTTATGGCCACCATTGGTTTAGCCTACTTTATGGAAGGCTTTGGCGACATTATGTGGGGTAGCGACATTAAAACCTTAGATGTGGGGCTGCCCTCCGGTGGTTCACTTTGGCTGGAAGAGTACACGTTAGGCTGGGCGGCAGAAGGAGAACAGTACTACGGCATGTACCTAGACAAACTTGATATGGTGGCCAGTTTAGTGGCCATAGTGTTAGTGGTTTCATTAACTATATTTAGTCAGTACACCACTACTGGCAGGGCCTTGCGGGCGGTGGCAGATGATCACCAAGCAGCCTTGTCTGTGGGTATTTCATTGCGCACTATTGGTGGCCAGTTTAGTCGCCATAGTTTTAGTGGTTTCATTAACTATATTTAGTCAGTACACCACTACTGGTAGGGCCTTGCGGGCGGTGGCAGATGACCACCAAGCAGCCTTGTCTGTGGGTATTTCATTGCGCACTATTTGGGTAATTGTGTGGTCTATTGCAGGTTTTGTGGCTTTGGTGGCCGGTATTATGTGGGGTGCCAAGTCTGGTGTTCAGTTCTCACTCTCTCTAATAGCTTTAAAGGCTTTGCCAGTATTAATGTTGGGTGGCTTTACCTCCATTCCAGGGGCCATTATTGGTGGTTTGATAATTGGTGTAGGTGAGAAGTTGTTTGAGTATGCCATTGGCCCAATGATTGGTGGGGCTACAGAAAATTGGTTTGCTTATGTATTGGCCCTTATGTTTCTTGTGTTTAGACCGCAAGGGTTGTTTGGCGAAAAAATTATAGAAAGGGTGTAACAGATGTTTTATCGCGAATCGGGTGATTTTAAAAAGACTTACCAAAAAGACAGCCAAACCTTTCCTATCAAGTTTGACCGCTGGCGCTATTATTTTGTGATGGTGATCGCATTTGTTGTTGTACCCATGTTCCTCACAGACTACATTGCTAATGCTGTAATGATTCCCTTTTTAGTATGGGCTATCGCGGCACTAGGGCTGAACATTCTGGTAGGTTACACAGGGCAGTTATCTCTAGGTACTGGTGGCTTTATGGCGGTAGGTGCCTATGCCACCTATAAGCTTATGACCGCATTTCCAGGCATGGACATGGTAAGCGTTATCCTGCTTTCGGGGTTAATAACCGCAGTAGTGGGTGCCTTATTTGGATTGCCCAGCCTACGCATTAAAGGCTTTTACTTAGCAGTAGCGACATTGGCAGCCCAATTTTTCTTAGTTTGGCTGCTAAATAAAGTGCCGTGGTTTTATAACTACTCTGCATCCGGTCAAATTAGTGCCCCACAAAGGGAAATGTTTGGGGTGATTATTACCGGCCCTCATGCCACGCCAGTTGCTGGATATTTATTTTGTTTGGGCTTTGCTGTAGGTTTGGCTTGGATAGCACGTAACCTCACTCGTGGGCGCTTGGGCCGCAGTTGGATGGCGATACGAGACATGGACATTGCAGCAGAAATTATTGGTGTTAACCCATTAACGGCTAAGTTGTCGGCCTTTGCCGTTTCTTCGTTTTTTGTTGGCATTTCTGGCTCTTTATTCTTTTCAGTTTACTTGGGTGCAGCCGAAGTGACCGAAGCGTTTGGTATTAGCGTTTCTTTTTCTGTGCTATTCATGATCATTATTGGTGGCCTTGGCTCTATTTTTGGTAGCTTTATCGGGGCGGCATTTATGGTGCTAATGCCGGTGTTACTGAAGAATGTGTTGGTAGGTGCTATGGGATGGCCTACAGATTTAGCAGCCCATTTTGAGTACATTATTGTTGGTGGGCTTATCTTAATATTCCTTATTATAGAACCTCATGGGCTGGCACAAATGGCCCGGGTTTTAAAAGAGAAATTGCGGCTTTGGCCGTTCCCGCACTAGGCTAACACAGAGCCTTTTTGGCTTGGTGTAAACCACTTAGTGTTGTTTCATGCTCATTTGAGCAAAATAAAAATAAGTCGAAACCTTAGGAGGATGACGACATGAAATTTACTAAACTAGCAACTGTTGCTTTGACTACACTGGCTGTTTCAGCGCCTGTTGTAGCTGATCTAGTATTCCCATCATTGAGTTACCGCACGGGGCCATATGCCGCGGGTGGTGCACCTTATGCTGATGGCTATGCAGATTACTTTACGTTGTTGAACGAGCGTGATGGTGGTATCGGTGGAGTTCTGACCGCTGTGCCTGAATGTGAAACTGGTTACAACACTGCTAAAGGTGTGGAATGCTATGAAGCAACAAAGGGTGATGGTGCGCTAGCGTATCAACCTTTGTCTACGGGCATTACTTATCAGTTGATCCCTAAAACCATGGCTGATGACATTCCATTAATGACACAGGGCTATGGCCGTACGTCTGGCGCAAATGGAAAAGTGTTCTCTCATGTATTTAACTTCCCAGCCAACTACTGGTCTGGAGCGAGCCGTATTATCAACCGTATTATGGAAGAGAATGGCGGCACGATTAGCGACCGGAATATTGCTTTGGTTTACCATAACTCCGGTTATGGCAAAGAGCCCATTCCTACGCTAAAGGCATTAGCAACAAAGCATGGCTTTAACCTGACCTTGATCCCGGTAGATCATCCTGGCCAAGAGCAAAAGTCTCAGTGGTTGCAAATTCGTCGTGAACGCCCAGACAATATAATCCTTTACGGTTGGGGTGTAATGAACCAAGTGGCTTTGAAAGAAGCCGCTAATATTCGTTACCCAATGGATCAAATGTTTGGCATTTGGTGGTCTGGTACTGAGAACGATGCCCTTGAAGGTATGGGTTCACATGGCTACAAAGCAGCTACTTTTCACAACGTAGGTAGCGATTATCCTGTCTATAAGGATATCCAAAAGTTTGTAGTTGATGCAGGTTTAACTGCAGGTGATGGTTCTAACGTGGGTACTGTGCTGTATAACCGTGGTATGTATTCTGCCATGTTAGCAGCAGCAGGAGCTGCCAACGCACAAGAGATTCATGGTGTTAAAGACATTACTTCTGGCATGATGCGTGACGGCCTAGAAGCATTGAACGTAACCAATGAATTTATGGCTGCAGCTGGTATGCCTGAGTTTGGCCCAGAATTTAGTGTTAGCTGTTCTAACCATGGTGGCCCGGGTAATGTTGGCATTCAGCAGTGGGATGGTAATTCTCGCGAATGGAAGCTAGTGGGTGGTTTTGAAGCGCCAGATATGGAATTGATTAATGCGCTTATTAAAGCTGACTCTGAAGCTTATGCTGCAGAAAACAACATCACTCCACGTGACTGTTAAAAGTTGAGTTAACGCTTTAACTTAGTGAGGCACCCAAGTATGTGGGTGCCTCTACTTTAACGTTTTACTAAAATAGATTGTTTTGCTGGTGATAGGATAAAATCATGACCACAGAAAAAGCACCGATACTGGCCATAAACAATATCGAGGTCATTTATGATCATGTGATATTGGTATTAAAAGGCGTATCTTTAGAAGTGCATGAAAAAGGCATTGTGGCCTTACTTGGTGCTAATGGCGCCGGTAAATCTACCACCATTAAAGCGATCTCTAACTTGTTGGGCTCCGAGCGCGGAGTAGTCACTAAAGGCACCATCGAATTTGAAGGTAAAAATATAAACACCAGTAATCCAGCTGAGCTGGTGAAAATGGGTGTAGTGCAGGTGATGGAAGGCCGGCACTGCTTTGAGCATTTAACGATTGAAGAAAACCTACTGGTTGGTGCTTATGCCCGCACAGATGGTCGTCGGGCCATACAAGATAGCCTAGAAATGGTTTACAACTATTTTCCGCGCTTGAGGGAAAGGCGTAAAAGCCAAGCAGGATACACATCGGGTGGCGAACAGCAAATGTGTGCAATCGGCCGTGCTTTAATGGCCAACCCGCACATGATTTTGTTAGATGAACCGTCTATGGGATTAGCCCCACAGTTGGTGGAAGAGATTTTTGAAATTGTTAAGAAGCTCAATGAAGAGCAGGGCGTAACCTTCTTACTAGCAGAACAAAACACTGCTGTTGCCTTACGTTACGCTACCTATGGTTACATTATGGAAAACGGTCGAGTAGTAATGGATGGCAAAGCCAGCGACTTACGTGAAAATGAAGACGTTAAAGAATTCTACCTAGGCGTTAGTGATGGTAAAAAGAAGAGCTTCCGTGATGTGAAGCAGTACCGACGCCGTAAGCGTTGGTTGGCTTAATTATTATGTTAATAACGTAATCCATCCCCGTCCCACCAAAACCACAGCGTTTAGGGATTGCTGCAACCCCTTGGCCGTGCCTATGGTACCTATTTAATAGCGCCATTTAACCACTCACACTAAGCAAACTTTAGGTTTATCAACATAAAGCACGCCACATGATAAAGGACACACCATGACTGATTTTTATGACAACCTAGAAACCCGTGACCCTGACCAACGCCAAGCTGAACAAATAAAAGCCATAGCGCAGCAAGTTGCTCATGCTCAAGCCACATGCCCTGCCTGGGCAGATATTCTCAAAGCAGTCAGCGCTGTTGATATTACTTCTGCCCAAGCCCTTGCTGCTTTGCCTGTTACTCGCAAATCAAGCCTAATTGAATTACAAAAGACCACGATGCCATTTGGTGGTTTCGTCAGTTCTGAGGCGGCGCCACTGGCGTATATTTTTACATCCCCGGGGCCTATCAACGAACCAGGCTTTGATGTGCCAGACCACTGGCATTTTGCTAGAGCACTCTATGCTGGTGGTTTGCGTAAAGGCGACTTGGTGCACAATACCTTTTCCTATCACTTTACCCCAGCAGGGGTGATGTTTGATAACGCATTAAAGGCCTTAGGCTGCCCAGTAATAGCTGCAGGCACTGGTAATAGTGACATGCAGGCTCAAAGCATTGCAGCCTTAAAGCCTAAAGCCTATGTAGGTACCCCCTCATTTTTGAAAATAGTGCTAGAAAAGGCTGATACCTTAGCACTGGACATTAGCTCCTTAACCCATGCAGTAGTGGGCGGGGAGCCATTTTTTCCAGCACAACAAGCCTTCTTTAAAGCCCGTGGACTAAACGTATTGCAAGGTTATGCTACGGCAGACTTAGGCAGTATTGCTTATGAAACACCAGCCCAAGAAGGCATGGTGATTGATGAAGATGTGTATGTAGAAATTGTACGGCCAGGCACCGGAGACCTTGTAGCAGATGGTGAAGTGGGTGAGGTGGTAGTGACTAACTTCAACCCACATTACCCACTTATCCGTTTTGCTACGGGTGATATGTCTGCCATTATGGCAGGTCAAAGCCCCTGTGGGCGTACCAACAAACGCATTAAAGGCTGGATGGGGCGTGCTGATCAAGCCACCAAGGTGAGAGGTATGTTTGTTCGGCCAGAACAAGTGGCAGACTTAGTGGCCAAAAATGAATCTTTGGTCAAGGCTCGCTTGCGCGTGACTCAGGTGAATGGTCAAGACAGCCTGCAAGTATTGTGTGAGGCCACAGTAATTTCCCCTGAACTTACGGCGGCAATTAATGATAGCGCACGCAGTGTGTTGCATCTGCGGGCAGAGGTAGTGTTGCAAGAAGTGGGAAGCCTGCCTAACGATGGTATTGTTATTCATGACCAACGCGAGCATTAGGGCTCTAGTTAATGAGGCTAAAGACATATTTAACACTCAATTAAGCGCTGAGTAAATAAACAAAGCAACACAGTTTATGGCGTATAGTGCAGCGATAGGTAAGGTATTGGCGCGGGCGATTTGGCTACCCTTAATGTGATAATTACCCTGCATAACCAACAAGGTACCTGAAACTGGGTTGATAGCACTGCCTAAGCCCCAAGCGGCTAAAAAAGTCATCGCTAACAAATTTGGGTTAGGCTCTAGCGTTAGCAATAATGGTGCAGTCACTGCCATAATCATGATGACATGCACGCCTAAACGAGCTGCCACCAAGCAACAACCTAATGTCAAACACGCTTCTAGAGGGCCGTAATGGGTAAAGGGTAGCCACGGTGGCATTACCTTAAACAACGCACCTAAGCCAATAGCAAACACCCCTGCAGATAAAAATAAGGTGATCTCGTTATGCATGTTGGGCAAGCGGTTAGTAATGTGGGAATGAAGTTGGTTTGTACGTCCTTCGGATAGCAACACTATAATTACTAACAGGGGTGCGCAAATAGCAATAATTTGCGTAATGGCAATAGTTGGCCATACCTCATGGGCAATAATCACTGTAGCTGCTAATAGCGTAGGAAGAACTAAATTCCGCCCCTTCAATGGATACCCGGTAAGCTTTGACTCAGGGGCTCGATGTAGCCAATACAGCATGGCTAAACTGATCAAACCCATAGGCGCGCCAACACTCATTACTGCTAACATTTGCATGTTTGGTACAAGGCTTAAAGTGTAGGCCATTGCCCAATACAGCATGGCTAAACTGATCAAACCCATAGGCGCGCCAACACTCATTACTGCTAACATTTGCATGTTTGGTACAAGGCTTAAAGTGTAGGCCATTGCGGCAAAAAAGGGTGACCAAAGAGCGCACATTGCAAAATTAATGGTCAGCATGCTAGCTGCGCGAGTATCTATCTTTCGGCTCTCGTTGAGCTTCTCTGCAATAATTAATAACGCTGATACGTTAATAATTGCACTAAAAAAGTGCCCCGAAGCTAACGTGCTTATGAGCCCTTTTTTACCTACCGGCAGTGCTCTTTTTTTACTTCGCTTAGAAGGTGTGGCAATAAGGCTTAAAAAGCTCACTGCAGCCAGCATTGCCAGCAATTGAGTATTGCTATTAATAAGCTGGTAAAGCGGTGCAGAGGCGCCCTCAAGGAGGCTGAAGCCTAGGCTTGCAAGCCCAACACCGATTAGCGCCATTGATTGAATCAAAGAGCGGTGTGCAAGTAACCGAAAAGATGAGATTGCAAAGCCCCATAAAAGTATGCCGGCAATGGGATAAAGCGTTGGGAAGGGCAATGCTAGCACACTTAAGAGCGCTCCTATTGCTAGGCTGTAACCTCGGACTTGGTGAATCAAAGGGAAGCTCTAGAACCATGAATTTTACTGAGAGTCACCTGTTCCCGCTTTATTAAGGCTTGCCATATAGGTTGGGCTAACATACGTTCAAAGTAGGCAGACAGGGTAGGCCAACGATGATGATCTGGGCGTTCACCACCGTGCATAAAGCTAATCAGCTGACTGGTAATGGCGATGTCTGCCAAAGAAAAGCAGTTATCTACAAAATAGTCCTGAGTTCCTAGTTGGCTAGCAAGATAGTCAAGTAATGGAGGGATCTGTTGTGTTAGCACAACTTGGATGTGGTCTTCATTGGGTGCTTTACCAGAAGGTCGTATAATGCGTTGTTGAAATACTGCAAAAGCGAGTAACGGCGCTAGTTCGTAATCAGCAAATTTTTCTAACCAGCGCACTTGTGCCCGTGACTTGGCATCGGTGGGAATAAGTGGTGTTAAGGCCTCATGATTTAAGGTTTCAATAAGGTAATTGCAAATGATGCTTGAATCAGCTTGGTGCCAATCATTTTCTTGAAGCACAGGAATCTTTTTCAAGGGGCTAATGTTAACGAAATTATCTGGCATGAATCCGGGTGCCACTATTTTAAGCGCATATTTGGTTTTAGAGAGGCTTAGCAGATACATCACTTTGCGAACAAAAGGCGAAAGAGGTGCGCCATGAAGGGTAAAGGCCATGTTAGTAATCCAAAAAATTTAGTGGGTCTATTGTCGCTGAGGGTTGGCGCAAACTCAAATAATTTAGTAATTTAAAGGGCTGTTGCAATAAATAACTAAGTGGTTGAAATAAACCCAATATTTTTCACATTAGTGCTTGACAGAAAACGGCTCAATCACTAATATGCGCACTCCAGTTTGGTACAGCTAAAAGGCCGTATCAACCGCGAATGTGTCCCGTTCGTCTAGTGGTCTAGGACACTGCCCTTTCACGGCGGTAACAGGGGTTCGAACCCCCTACGGGATACCACTATTTTTTTGGAATGCAGTTAGTAGCAAGTCGTTTAACTAAAATGGCTGGCTTACAACTGCAAGCCTAAATAGTAAAGGTTAATCACACGCCTTCAACAAGTGATATGCAGCGGGAATAGCTCAGTTGGTAGAGCACGACCTTGCCAAGGTCGGGGTCGCCGGTTCGAATCCGGTTTCCCGCTCCATTTTTTCTAAAAATAACACGCATATGATGTGGCTTATTGCTAAAATAATAGAGCCGCCCAGCTGTGTTTGTTGTTATCTGCAAGAAAACGATTTAACGTATTGATTCTAAAACCCTTATGCCTGCTAGTAGTAAGCTTTTTGTAGGCAATATTCCAGCAGATGCTGTGCAATAATTATAAAATACTAAAGATTACCCCGCATATCCCAATTTTCAGTTGACATAATCCAGCAAAATCAATAATATGCGCTCCACTCTTAACAGAGCTATAGCGTCCCGTTCGTCTAGTGGCCTAGGACACTGCCCTTTCACGGCGGCGACAGGGGTTCGAACCCCCTACGGGATGCCAACAAAGTACTTTGTAAAATGAGAGTTTAAGCTCATAATAGTAAAGGTTTATTGCTTGCCTTAAAACAGCGATGTGTAGCGGGAATAGCTCAGTTGGTAGAGCACGACCTTGCCAAGGTCGGGGTCGCCGGTTCGAATCCGGTTTCCCGCTCCAAATTTGGCCGAATGGCAGAGTGGTTATGCACCGGATTGCAAATCCGCTAACCCCGGTTCGATTCCGGGTTCGGCCTCCACATTCTCAAGGGTAGTAGCAAAATTGGCTACTACCGATCTCCAGTGCCAGGTAATATCCACTGGAGTAGGTTCACAAATTAATATTAAATAAGCTTTATTGCACCGTGCTTGCACTCATGCAACATCATTTTTAACAGTGGGTTATAAAACTTTATCCAAAGTAGTTATTAATTTATCAACTTCAAATTTGTGGGTGTAGTGTACAAAACTTAGCCGCAAAACCCCATGATTTGGATCAATTCCTTGAGCCTGTAAACACCTCACTGCGTAAAAGTTCCCACCGCCTGCCATGATGCCATGCTGTGCTAATTCAGCGGCCACAGCCTGTGGGTTTGCTTTTAATGCCACTGCAACTGTGGCCGCTTTTTTAGCCGCGTCACAGGGCCCTAAAAGGCGCACAGAGTCTTTTGCACTTAAATAATCCAACAATGGTTGCAGCAACTCAGTTTCATGAGCCCGAAATAAGTCATGGACAAACATGCCGCGGCCATTAGCATTGGATACCTGTGAAGTATGGTGGCTATAAACATTGTCTATATAGTCTGCTATACCTGCACTAGCAGCAATTTGTGCATGGTCTGGCCCTGCTGGAGTAAAGCGCTTGTAGAGCTCATTGGCATTAAAATAATGCCCTTGATTAGGCAGTTTCATACCCAGTTCCCGGCTAATGGTCATAATTCCTTGATGTGGGCCAAACGTTTTGTAAGCTGAAAATAAGTAAATGTCCGCTCCTAACGCGCCAACATTTGGAATGCCGTGCGG
>Ga0209383_1002277_pt1 | contig 11421 bp, 8 predicted proteins | sample CoawatmetaG02DNA_FD_187510 | JGI IMG/M metagenome (GOLD analysis project Ga0209383, IMG submission 187510) | Marine microbial communities from the West Antarctic Peninsula - Coastal water metaG029-DNA (SPAdes) (version 2) | ecosystem: Environmental > Aquatic > Marine > Coastal ... | reverse complement strand
GGAAATATAGAAATATATTCTTTCGTAAAACTTCTTTGTATTAAATAAAAAATACCACCTATCAGTAATGGAACAATAAATAAACCAATCGCAAAATAAGCTAGTCCCTGCCATGTGAAAAAATTAAGTATCTCGCTATTTGCTATAAAAATACATGAGCCAATGCCGAACCATAAGAAAAGCGCAACTTTGCCGCATCTTTTTTTCAGAGCTATTAATCCTTCCTCAAGCTCCTTATCTATCTGGTCAGCCTCTTCTTCCTCCTTCATAGTCTATTTCCCTTGGTTTACACTTTACCGAGACTGCGAGTAATCACTTTATACCTTTAAGTAATCACTCGCTAGTATGATTGAAATCATAATTATCTAGTTTAGTGTTCCTCGCGCACGCGGGAGAAACACTAAATTCCTAAATGTAATTGTATAGATGGGGGTGGCAATAGTAGTCGATAGATTTATTAGGAAATTGTTGTAGTTTGTTGTATCTGAGTGTGACAAATTTGTGCCAAATGAAAAAAGAGCTACAAGCCGAAACTTGTAACTCTTTGTTTTTTCTGGTGGGTCGTGGGGGGATCGAACCCCCGACCTTCGGATTAAGAGTCCGTTGCTCTACCAGCTGAGCTAACGACCCAGAATAAGGATATTATCTATAAATTAAGACCGGCGTATATAGATGATAATAAAGGGTGATAATTGTAATCATGCAAAATATGTACGGAGATTAGATCATGCCAGATTCATTAAAGCAATCAGGAAATTATGTTGGTCGTAAAACTACTTAAACTTGGAAAGATTTATCTGCAGATTAGCACTAATTGTTATACCAAAGTAACAGTGTATTCACCCATTCCTTCCATACTAGATTTTACTGGCTGTAGGGACTGAAGAATCTAATAAGGAGTTTTTAGTAAAGGTTTCGGTTCCGGGATTTAGAAAGGAAGGTTGTCATTTCTTAGTAGAGGCTAGTTAAAATACCCCTAAGCGATAAGGAGAATGAAATGTTGGCACCAACACTTACATCAGAATCTTTTATTCAAAATGGAATGATTCCAATTCGTCATACTTGTGATGGTCAGGATATTTCACCTGAGCTATCCTGGAGTAGCATGCCTGTAGGTACAAAGAGTTTAGTTCTGATCGTTGATGATCCCGATGCGCCTGATCCTGCTGACCCTAAAATGACCTGGGTCCACTGGGTCTTGTACAATATATCACCTGATATTAACGGTCTACCTGAAGGTGCTTCAGTAGTAGGCCTTCCATCAGGAACAATGGAGGGAATCAATGACTGGCAGCGTACAGGTTATGGTGGCCCATGCCCACCAATTGGTACCCACCGTTATTTTCATAAGCTCTATGCTGTAGACACAGTGCTCCCCGATTTAAAACAACCCACGAAGGAAGTATTGGAAGAGGCAATGCAGGGTCATGTAATTAAGTATCTTGAATTAATTGGACTTTATCTTCGTAGTCGGTAGTTATTAATTACAAGTAGTCGTAATTTTTAGAGAAATCTAAATGCCAGACTATTTATCTCATGATAAAAGATTTAAAGGATTTATTTGGAGGAAGAGGTATATTTCCGAGACACAATATAGGTGTATTTATATTCTGATACCTGCCCTCCGGTGGTTAGCCCAGGTTAACGGGAAATTAATTTAATTCTCCCAGGAGAAAGCGGGTTCAGTACAGGGTAGTAATTTATTGATGAATATTTGATTGTTTGCCAAATTCTTTTAAATTCACGGCTGGTTTTGGCTTCCACCCGGATTTTCGATGTTCAGCTACAACATTCGTGAATATACCGCCACGTACATAGAATTTGGCAGTAAGAAGCATATACTTTGGTTTTATAGCAGCGACCATATCATCAAGAATATAGTTAGTAACGGCTTCATGAAAAGCATTCTGGTCCCTGTATGACCAGATATAGAGCTTGAGACTTTTAAGTTCAATACACTCTTTATCAGGGATATAATCAAGTGTAAGAGTTGCAAAGTCTGGCTGCCCAGTTTTTGGGCACAGGCAAGTAAACTCTGGGATTTCCATGTGAATATGGTAATCCCGTGTAGGAGCGGGGTTGGGAAAGGTTTCTAATTCTTTAGTAGGTGTTATTGGCATTCTCTTATCCGAGTCAAATCGGTTAAAATATCATACTTATATATGTGTAATTTTCTAAAAATGTTTTATAAGACTATTACTTTTATTTCGTTTCTCCAGTCTCATCCGATTATAACTGGTTACAGGAAATAAATTGCGTCTCTCCCATATCAAACTTGCTGGCTTCAAAACTTTCGCTGACCCAACTGTTATTTCTGTCCCCAGTGATTTAGTTGGGGTTGTCGGTCCCAATGGTTGTGGAAAATCAAATGTGATTGATGCGATCCGTTGGGTGCTAGGCGAATCAAAAGCATCTGCTTTACGTGGTGACTCCATGCAGGATGTAATTTTTAATGGGTCCGCTAATCGCAAGCCTGTAGGGCGTGCAAGTGTAGAGTTGGTTTTTGATAATAGCCTTGGTAAGGCAGGGGGAAAATGGTCAGACTATGCAGAAATCTCTATCAAACGGGTTCTGCTACGGGACGGTGATTCTACCTATTACATGAACAATATTCATGTTCGCCGGCGTGATGTGGCTGACGTTTTTCTTGGAACCGGCATTGGTAGTCGTGGTTATGCAATTATTGAGCAGGGGATGATCTCAAGAATAATCGAGGCGAAACCAGAAGAGTTACGTGCATTTCTGGAAGAAGCCGCGGGGGTTTCTAAATACCGTGAGCGTCGTCGTGAGACTGAATTACGTCTGCGTGATACAAGAGGAAATCTTTCACGCATAGACGATATCTGTCAGGAACTGGAAAAACAATTGCAGCACTTGGAAGAACAAGCAGAAGTTGCTGGTAAATTCAAGGATATGCAGAGTAAATTGAGCGTGGCACATAGTCTATTATGGTTGGCACGTAAACAGGAAGCAGCAACGCAACGTCTTCGCAGAGAAAAAGAAGTTCAACGACTGGGATTGGAATTAGAAGCAGAAACCTCATGTCTTCGTGAGACAGAAAAACGTCTGGAAGAGGGGCGCGTAAAGCATTATTCTGCCAGCGACAGCCTGCATGAAGGGCAGGGGGAGTTATACACTGCCAATGCAGAGGTGGCGAGGATCGAACAGCAAATACAACACCTTCGTGAGAATCAACAGCGTATTGAGCAGCAGATTGCAGTAGCTACGAATCAGATTAAGCATCATGAAGAACAGATGGAAAGTTCTACAGAGAGTTTAGATCAGTGGCGTAAGGAGCTTGAAAAAGCAAGTTTGAATTTCGAAGGGAGTAAAGAGAAATCTTCTGTAGAAAATGAGAAGCTGCCGCAAACGGAAAAAACCTTTCATTTGTTGCAGGAAAAATTAAGAGAAGTTCAGCGTAGACTGCTTCTGACTGATCAGGCTAGGCAGTTAGAGGAAAGTCATCGTACACATGCTGAAAAATCTTTGCAGCAACTGGAGTCACGTAGAGAGAAGCTTCTTGAGGAACAAGAGGCCCTTCCGCAGCATGATGATTTAGAATTATCTAGATTGCAGGGAGGAATAAAGAGCGCTACGGTTGAACTGGAAGGCAAACAGAACTCACTTGCTCAAACGGAGGGGGAACTTCTTAAGACAGAAGGAATTAAACGTGAAGTTACGCACGAAGTAAAAGTACTAGAGCAGCAGATTAATAAAATGGAAGCCCGGTCCTCGGCTTTAGAGCGTCTTCAGCATCGACTTGAAGATAATGAGGGGTTGAGTGAGTGGCTTGCAAAATACAAACTAGATACCTTGCCACGTTTGTGGCAGAACATCCAAGCTGATAAAGGATGGGAAAATGCCCTGGAATCCGTATTACGCGAGCGGCTTAACAGTTCTTCTCTTGAACGCCTGGAGATTGTGCGGGACTGGATAGAAGATTCTCCTCCTGGAAAATGGACATTATTTGAGACTAAGGTTTCGGCAGAACAGCAATTGAATGATAAGACGCTGTATGGGAAGGAAGACTGGAAATCTCTGGAATGTTATCTGACTTGCGAGGACGTAGGAATAAAGTCAGTGTTAAAGGAATGGCTGAAAGGAATCTTTGTAGTTGAAAGTATACAAGATGGTCTACTGCAACGAGCAAAACTTTCTCCCGGTGAAATATTAGTGACACGTGAAGGACACTTTTTTACTCAGCGTAGTCTTACATACTACGCTCCTGACTCACAATTACACGGGGTTCTGGCGCGCCAGAGAGAAATAACTCAAATCAGAACTGATTCAGAAGAAATAGGGAATAGTCTTGCTAAACAGAGGTCCAGGTTGGTCTCCGTTGAAGAGGATTGTAATAAAAATGGAGCGTTGATTTCGCAATTACGTCTTGATAGTGAGGAACTTCAGCGTCATTATCATGATTTGCAAATGCAAGCATTGAAGCTGACACAATTAGCAGAACAATCCGGACAGCGTGGCAACCAAATCTTAGTTGAATTGACAGGAATTAAACAACAAATAGATGTAGAAGATGCTCAAAAACAGAGCTCTGAAGGAAAATTAGTTGAATATCAAGGTCAGGTCCTGGTTCTTCAAGAGGATGTGAGGAAGGAAAAGGAGGAAGAGAGAGTTGCTGAGCAGACTCTTAATGATCAACGAAAAATTGTACAGAATGTAGTGAAGGAAATGCAAGAAGCGGAGTTCTATGAAAAGACCTGTCAGAGTAAAATTGTTGAGATAGAGAATGCTATTCTTGGTTTTAATGAGAGTTCCTTTGAACTTAGAACTAGTCTAGAAAAACTGGAGTCAGAGCAGGATAGCTTTGATGAGCCTGCACTAAGCAGTCAGCTGCAAGAATGGTTAGCACTGCGTGAGCAGCGAGAGATTTTTCTGAGAACTGCACGGAGCATTTTGGAGGATGCAGCTAAAGAATTACAGGAGATGGAAAAGGGGCGTATAGCTTCCGAGCAGAAATTGAATCCTCTTCGTGAATTAATAAGCCAAGCTCGTCTTAAGGAGCAAGAGGCACAAATTGTAGAAAATCAGTTTGATGAGAAATTAAAAGAGGTTGGAGCAAACGAAGAGGAATTACTTCAGATGCTCGGTAAAACTAGGCCCTCTAGAATACAGTCTGATATTGATCAGCTTAATACTGATATTGAGAGTTTGGGTGCGGTTAATCTTGCTGCCTTGGAAGAACTGCATACATCAAAAGAACGTAAAACTTATCTTGATTCACAGTTTAAAGATCTGCAGGAGGCAGTTGAAACTCTAGAAAATGCTATTAGACGGATAGATCGGGAAACTCGCGAACGTTTGTTGGAAACTTTTGAAAAGGTAAACGGTCATTTAGATGAAATGTTTCCTGCTATATTTGGTGGCGGAAAAGCTAAACTGATATTAAGTGGAGAGGAGATTCTTGATTCTGGTGTGGAAATCAATGCACAGCCACCAGGCAAGAAAAACAGCTCCATTAAATTGCTATCAGGTGGGGAGAAGGCGTTAACAGCATTGGCACTAGTGTTCTCATTATTTAAGCTTAACCCCGCCCCATTTTGTCTGTTGGATGAGGTGGATGCACCATTAGATGAAGGGAATACCGAGCGTTTCTGTGATTTGCTAAGAAAAATGTCAGCTCAGACACAGTGTATATTTATTAGTCATAATAAAATTACTATGGAACTGGGACAGCAATTAATTGGTGTCACAATGCAGGAGCAAGGTGTTTCAAGAATAGTTGCTGTAGATGTAGAGGAAGCTGTCAAATTTAGCAAAGTGGAAGAAGCCGGATAATAATGTACAGGTCGAATGAATATGAGTGACTTACAGATTAGTTTGATTATTGTCGGAATCTTGATAGTCGGGAGTGTTGTTTTCTATAACTGGTTGCAACAGCGTCGTTGCGAACGTAATACAGAGAAAGCATTTAAGAATAAATATGAGGATGTTTTACTGGAAACGGAAAAAACTAAAGAAGTAGAAAAATCTGAGCCGATGCGCTTCAGGAAAGAACCAACTATAGTTAAATCTGGTAGCAAACCAGAGCAGAAAAATCTGAATACAACTACTGAGATAGTTGAACCCGATAGTAAAGCAGAACAGAAAAATCTGAACACAACTACTGAGATAGTTGAACCAGATAGTAAACCTGAGCAGAAAAATCTGAACACAACTACTGAGATAATTGAACCCGATAGTAAAGCAGAACAGAAAGATTTGAACACAACTACTGAGCCGGCTAAACCGGTAAAAGTTTATAGTAGTGGTGTTGTAGATTATGTTGTGAGTATCCAGCTTAAAGTCCCTGTCACTGTTTCAAATCTCACAGAGATATTGCAAAGTAAGGTTGATTTCGGAAAACCAGTGCGTTTTTTCGGGCAAAAGGAGATAGGTGCATGCTGGGAGGAAATTACAATCAAATCTCGCTCAAAAATTGAGTACCATTTTTTAAGGGCCTGCCTGCAACTTGTTGATCGGTCTGGCCCTGTGAGTGAAGTTAATTTGTCCAAGTTTTGTGAGATGGTGCAGAGTTTTGCAGAATCAAATAATGCAGATGCTGATGCTCCTGATATCGGGGAAGCATATTCTCAGGCGGTATTACTTGATCAGTTCTGTGCTGAAGTAGATGTCATGATTGGAATTAATATTATCAGCAAAGATGGTGGTGCATTTACCGGAACCAAAATTCGTTCTTTGGCAGAAGCATCCGGATTCAAGCTTGAAGGAGGAGGGATGTTTAATTTTCGGGAGGAGAATGAAGATATTACATTTACTCTCCAGAACTATGAGCCCACACTATTTATGCCTGACAATATGAGAACGCTTACTACTAATGGCGTTACATTTTTATTCGATGTGCCCAGAATTAAAAATGGTGAGAGAGTATTCGACCAAATGACGCGCCTTTCCGAAGTTTTTGCAACTACCCTGGGGGGCATTATGGTTGATGATAATCGGGTTCCCTTAAATGATAGTGGGATAGAGAGAATCAAACACAAATTAAGCGAGATCCAGGCTGTAATGAAATCAAGGGATTTTCCTGCTGGAGATGAGATAGCGCTAAGGTTATTTGTGTGAATGGGTATTCTAGAAAAAATTTCTCAGAATTCACGAACTGAATTAATCGAGAATCTAAAATTTTTTCAGAAAATCCTTGAAGAAACTAGGGAAGATTTAAGAGGGGATCCATCAAATAATAAATTACAGGTTATTCTTTCAGAGACTCTCAGAAAGATAATTGAAGCACATAATTATATGTATTCGGTTCTAGATGCTCCGAGTATTCCAGATTCAGAATACGACAAACTTTTCCTTGAATTGCAGAAATTAGAGCTGTGTTTTCCTGATCTGGTTACAGCCCATTCTCCGACACAGCGTGTAGGCGCTACTTCTCTTGTAAAGTTCCCTCAAATTATGCACCGGTTGCCTATGCTTTCTCTTAGTAATGAGTTCGATATGGCCTCAGTAGAAGCATTTGATCGGCGGTTAGGTGAAAAATTGGGGACCGATAACATAGAGTATGAGGTAGAGCCAAAATTTGATGGCCTTGCAGTTAGTCTCTGTTATGAAAATGGCTTCTTTACAGCAGGGGCTACCAGAGGTGATGGAGAAACAGGAGAAGATGTCACATTAAATTTGCGTACAATTAGATCAATTCCTCTTCGTTTGCATGCTAGTTCGAAAAACAATATTCCTGCTTTGCTTGAGATACGTGGTGAAGTTTTAATGCTAAAAGAAGACTTCAAAGAGCTTAATCAGAAGCAACGTAAAAGAAATGAAAAGATGTTTATAAATCCTCGTAATGCAGCTGCCGGTTCTTTACGTCAGCTTGACCCTAAAATTACTGCTGATCGCAGGCTTACTTTTTTTGCATATGGGATTGGCGATTATAGAGGTGAGGGGATACCACGTGACACACATAGTAATGTGATGAAATACATTGCTTCCCATGGGTTCCCAATTGCGAAAGAATGTGATCTTGTTAGTAGTTCAGCAGAATTATTAAAATATTATAAAAAGATACAGGATTCTCGTGAACAGCTACCTTATGACATAGACGGAGTGGTGTATAAAGTTAATGATCTTGCGCAGCAAAAGAAATTGGGGTTTATTTCCCGTGCACCCCGTTTTGCTTTAGCGCATAAATTTCCAGCTCAAGAGGTCATAACTGAATTATTAGGAATCGATATACAAGTAGGAAGAACAGGGGCTCTGACACCAGTTGCTAAACTAAAACCAGTATTTGTCGGTGGTGCTACCGTAACTCAGGCAACGCTGCACAATGAAGATGAAATTAAACGAAAGAATGTAATGATTGGCGATAGCGTTATCGTACGAAGAGCCGGCGATGTAATTCCTGAAGTAGTAGAGGTAGTGATGGAGCGTCGCCCGGATAATGCCTATCAATTTATTATGCCAGATCGGTGCCCGGAATGTGGAGCTAAAGCAGTGCGAATGCCTAATGAGGCAGTAGTAAAATGCTCTGGAGGTTTACTCTGCCCAGCACAAAAAAAGCAGGCGATTATACATTTCGCATCACGCCGTGCTATGTATGTTGAGGGTTTGGGGGATAAACTAGTAGAGCAATTGGTGGATGCTGGTTTAGTTAGAACATCTGCAGATCTTTATTTACTTGATGAAGATCAACTTATTAGTTTGCCCCGCATGGGAAAGAAATCTGCTGGCAACTTGTTGGAGTCTCTTAGAAAGAGTAGGAACCCTACACTAGCACAGTTTATATATGCACTTGGGATTCCAAATGTGGGTATAACTACTGCCAGAGAATTAGCTCGATATTTTGATAATTTTAGTAGGCTACAGAAAGCAGATGTAGAAACTTTAAAAAAAATACCAGATGTTGGCTTAATAGTGGCTCAAAGTATTACAGAATTTTTTGTAGAGAATCACAATATAGATGTTATTAGGAAATTGTTTTTAGTCGGTATAGAGCTGATAGAAAATGTAGGCGTTCGAGAAATCCAGGATAACGATAATACGAATTTAATTAATGGGAGTATTTTTGTATTAACAGGAACTCTTCCAAACTTATCTAGAGAAATTGTGACAGAGAAAATTGAAAACATGGGCGGGAAAGTGACCAGCAACATATCTAAGAAAACCAATTATTTGGTAGCTGGTAATTCTCCAGGCAGTAAGTATGAAAAGGCACTTGAATTGGGAGTGAACATTTTAAATGAAGGAGAGCTATTGGAATTAATACAAAACTAGGAAGATATTTTTGTATTTAGATTCTCAATATACGTAACGATTTTATGCTTTCTTCAGAAGAAGCAGGACAAATACTTGATAATGCTGAACAGATATATTCGGCGGCAGCTGTTTCAGAAACTGTGCAGATAATGGCCGTAGATATCACGGATACACTATCCGAGCAATATCCTCTAGTATTGAGTGTAATGGGTGGAGCGGTTGTTTTTACCGGACAACTATTACCATTGCTAGAGTTTCCGCTGAGTTTTGATTATTTACATGTCTCCCGCTACAACGATAAAATAAAAGGTGGAAAGGTTAACTGGAAAGTGGCGCCTCATACGAGTGTAAAGGATAGGGTGGTACTGGTATTGGATGATATTCTTGATGAGGGAATTACTCTTGCTTCAATTCGTGAGCGCATAATGGAGAATGGTGCAAAGGCATTCTACAGCGCTGTTTTTGCAAATAAGGATATTAGTAAATCTAAGCCTATTACAGCCGATTTTGTGGGTGTTACATTACCTGATCGCTATGTTTTTGGATTTGGAATGGATATATATGGTTCATGGAGAAATCTTCCTGCAATTTATGCAGTTAGAGAGTAAGGATGTATTTTTTTAATCCTTATCTTGATAGTATAGAAAATATGTTTCCAATCATTAGTATTTCTGGGTTGGCCCAGCTATTCCATCTTGAGATATTGTATTTGGAAATAGTAAGAATGCCATATGGTGCACGGAAGAATATTGAGCATTTGGTTGAGAAGAATGGCAATTAAATCTGTTCTAAAAATGGGTGATGCGAGCTTGCTGCAGGTAGCAGACAGAGTGGAACAATTTGACACGCCTGAATTAAAATCTCTAATCCAGAATATGCATGACACCATGGAGGCTGAAGATGGCGCAGGACTAGCGGCCCCTCAGATTGGAGTTAGTTTGCAGGTAGTTATTTTTGGTGTGGAGAAGAACGCGCGCTATCCTGATGCTGAAGATGTTCCCTACACTGTACTGATAAACCCTGTAATCAAAGCCCTCACAGAAGAAATGGAGGAAGATTGGGAGGGTTGTTTAAGTGTTCCCGGTATGCGGGCTATGGTTCCTCGTTTTTCCAAGATTCATTACCAGGGTTATGATCAGTATGGAAATCCTATAGATAGAAATGTAGTCGGATTTCACGCCCGTGTAGTACAACACGAGTGTGACCACTTGCAGGGGATACTCTATCCTATGCGCATTACTAATTTTCGTACATTTGGTTTTATATAAGTATTGTTTCCGGGTTAAAGATTAATAGAGAAATAACCAGAAAATAATTACTCAGGGTTTAACCACCACTAGTATCACTACTGCAATCAAAATTATTACTGGAACCTCATTGAACCAGCGATAGTAAACATGTCCATGCCGATTTTGGTCCAGTTTGAAGTCAGCCAGTAATCTACCGCAGTAGTAATGGTAGGCAATCAATACTACAACTAGGAAAAGTTTGGCGTGGAGCCACCAGCTGCCAGCGATTCCAGAAATACCGTAACCTAGCCACAGCCACATACCGAATATAATGGTTAATATTGCTCCGGGTGTCATTATCCCATAATAGAGTTTACGTTCCATTACCTTAAAACGTTCAATACTGGGTAGATCATCACTCATAGCATGATAGACAAATAATCTTGGCAGATAAAAGAGTCCAGCAAACCATGTGACCATGAATATAATATGTAACGATTTTATCCAGAGCATTTGATTTCCTATTCGTCCAAAATGGATAATTATAGTAGAGGTAGTTTTATTTTTCCTGCTATTGATCTATTTGGTATCTAGATTTTGGCAAAAAAAGAAGAATTAAACAATGAGAGACAATACAAAAATGATTAAAACAAGAGCTGCGGTTGCCTGGGGTCCTGGTCAACCATTAAGTGTTGAAGAGGTTGATCTGATGCCACCCCAAAAGGGAGAGGTGCTCGTTCGAATAGTGGCTACTGGTGTATGCCATACGGATGCATATACGCTTTCTGGAAAAGATCCGGAAGGTAAATTTCCCGCTATTCTGGGACATGAAGGCGGTGGAATTGTTGAGGCTTTAGGTGAAGGGGTTACTAGTGTTTCTATAGGAGACCATGTAATACCACTTTATACTCCGGAATGCGGTGAATGCAAATTTTGTAAGTCAGGTAAAACTAACCTGTGCCAGGCTATTCGCGTAACTCAG
>Ga0209383_1002274_pt1 | contig 11429 bp, 7 predicted proteins | sample CoawatmetaG02DNA_FD_187510 | JGI IMG/M metagenome (GOLD analysis project Ga0209383, IMG submission 187510) | Marine microbial communities from the West Antarctic Peninsula - Coastal water metaG029-DNA (SPAdes) (version 2) | ecosystem: Environmental > Aquatic > Marine > Coastal ... | reverse complement strand
AAAGGCAATGCAATTTGACCGCAATGGGTATGCCCAGCCAAAATTAACCCCTCTACTTGAGGGTGAAAGGCTCCCGCCGGATCATGGGTAATGCTTAGCTGTAATTTGCCATCGCAACTTGCAGGGAAATCTAAATATCTAAAATTCCTCGTAAACGCGTCGCCAAATCCACGTATACACACATTAAGGCGATCAATTTCCATAACCTGGTTTTCTAAAACCACTATACCGGCAGCGCGAAAATCGAGAGACCACAAGGTTGGGGTAGACCACTCATCGTGATTCCCCAGTACGGCTATAATCGGTATATCGTCTGATTGACCGAGGATTTTGGCTATCCGCGCTCTCTGTTGTGCTATGTCACGCTTCTTCCTGCCATCATTAATATAGTCGCCCGCCAACATAATAATGTCGGGTTGTTCTGCTAGCACCTCTAGCCAAAGTTTTTCCAGCTCTTGAAATGAAGACTCGTCATCACCTACATGCAGGTCACTGAGTAATGCGACTCTCAATACCGGGGAATCTCTACCGTCGTCAGATATCAGAATCTGTACTTCATTAATCTTGGTAATCAGGTTTACGTGAACTTGATATGCACAAACCATAACGAACGCGGTTATAAGAAATATTTTCAGCTTCACGATACGTGCTCTCACTTTATAAAAAACCTCTAGAGGCTTACTAGTGAATTATTTCCCGGCTTATCATAACTATCTCACGATTTCCGCAAGCCCATAGTCTATCGCAATAGCAATCCAATCAATTGGCCGACCCTCTCAACAGCAAACGTTGTATTCTACGCACACGTTAGCATCTAGCACTCTAAGCAGATTTCATGCCTAGGCCTTGTATGCCGGTTCAAATCGCATTTAGCTCATATAAGAACGGCTGTTAAGTATCAAAACTTTTAGCGAAGAATGGAAATGTCAGTAAAAATAATCGATCTATTTGCAGGACCCGGCGGCCTTGGCGAAGGCTTCAGCAGTTGCCGACCCCAACGCACAAATCCGTTCGAAATCGCAATGTCTGTCGAAAATGAATACAACGCCCATAAGACTCTGACATTACGTGCGCTCTATCGAAGGCTCACAAATGCACAGCGCAAAACATACTATTACCCTTATATATGTTGCTCAAACGAAAAGAATAGAGATCATCGATTCCAGAACATGATTGAGCACTGTAAAGAGAAGTGGGAAGCAGCGCTCATAGAAACGCTTGGATCTCCACATGCATTGGGAAACCCACTCAAATGGAAAAAAATTCGAAATGGCGAGCCTCTAGATCCAGCTGATAGCAAGTCCACAGAGCAAGAGAAAACAATATTTAAAAGACTTTCTGAAATAGTTAAGTCACATGATGGTCCAATAGTAGTAATCGGAGGACCACCATGCCAAGCCTATTCTGGGCTTGGTAGAATCCGCAACCGTGCCGAAAAAAACTATAACCCCGAAAACGACGAACGGTTTTTTCTTTACCAAGAATATCTCAAGGTTATCGACAAAGCTAAACCCGATATATTCGTTATGGAGAATGTAGAAGGAATACTGACAGCTAAATTTGCTAACGGTGAGCGTGTATTTGAGCAGATCAAACAGGAACTCATACGTCCAAAGAACAGGATCGACGAAAGATACGACGTCTATTCATTAAGTACTTACCCACAAGAACCTGCATCTAATGAATTCGGCCCACTTTATATGGCCGACAATGACTATGTCCTCAAAGCCAGTGACTACGGCGTTCCGCAAGATAGGAAGCGTGTAATTCTGCTAGGCATCAAAAAGAAATACGGGCCTGTTAATACAATTTTACGAAAAGTTTGTGCAGATCAAGTTCCATGTACAGAAGAGTTAATTGGTCACTTACCTAAGCTTCGTAGCGGCTTAAATGATGACCGCCTCTCTGACACTAGACAAAATTGGGACCAAGTATGGGATAAATCCTATAACAGCTTGCTAAAAATCCTACGTAGCCCCAAGGAGATAAATCGCGTTGCAAAAAGATGGGTAAGAATTAGGCTTAAACTCAAGGGGAACCTAGGTTTAGGTCGGCGCGAGCAAACTCAATTAGAGCAAGAGCTTGAGGAAGAAATCCGTTCCGCCTACGAGCGAACGGCTATTGAAATCGAAAAGCTAAATTCGCGGATCAATCAACTTGCAAAAACAGACGATGGACGAGGATGCGATTTCTTTGTTAAGACAGGAGTCAAATCAAGAACATTCAGTCGAGAGTTCGAGTTAAATTATCCTGGGCTCTTTAAGTGGTTAAGTAGAGATAAGCATTTGGGTGGAGTAATTAACCACAGGACACGAAAGCATATGGCTAGCGATCTGAAAAGATATCTCTTTTCAGCAGCATGGACTGAAGCCCACTCACACCAAGCAAGCTCCTCGCCAAAGAGCAAAGATTATCCATTTGCGATATCACCTGAGCACAACAACTGGGAGTCTGGCAATCATGCAGACAGGTTTAGGACCATTGGCTCAACCACGGTGCCGCTAACTATTACCAGTCATTTGAGGAAAGACGGACATGCCCAAATTCATTTTGACCCCACTCAAAATAGATCAATGACCGCTAGGGAAGCCGCGCGGATCCAAACGTTTCCAGATGACTATTTCTTTGAAGGTAAACAAGGGGCACAATTTCAGCAAGTTGGCAATGCGGTCCCGTCATATCTCGCTAAGGCAATTGCTCTTCATGTTATAGAGATAATGGAAGACAAAGGTATCATTTAAATACCAAAGGCATCATTGATACTAAGAGCTGGTACTGACAATTTAAGTCTATCAAGCGCAAGCTTTTACCCGGTCCAGATCTCTACCACGAGTCCTTCCAAGGCCATTTGAAATGGTGTTAGATATATTTGGAAATTAACTTTTTTGTTGCGGGGAGATTAAAAAACTCGCGCACTTCTTTTGATCGTCTTATGGCGTGCCACAATTCAATCTTTTTAGCATATTCAGAAAAATCATCACTTTGTGAATATTTTTTTATTAGCTTGTTCGACAACTGAAGTAACCTCTCTGACAATCCAAAAAGGTCCTCTGGCAGCTTCTCAGCTTTCCATAACTTTGAAAAATCGAATGGTCGTGCAGGCGTAGCGCCGTCTGTTTCAGCGAATAACAAAGCTACAGCATAGGGAACCGTGGCCGCTCGTAGTTGCCCCATCGAGTTCTGTCCTTGGCCATATATAGATGTATAGCTATTCACAAGTATCATCTTAGCGATAATGTTTTCGTAAAAGTCTCTGTCAATATTGACGGCACTTTGATCTTCTCCAGTACCAGAAATACTTTCCATAAATCTTCTAAATATTTTTTGCCCACCTTTCTTCACAAACCAAGGCTCGTCCCCCCAGGACAAATAGACTTTTGCAAGTTGATCTTTTGAGAAACGCCTTTCTGTAGGCGATTCGCGCTTCATCCTATGTGCTCCAGATGCCCCAGCCATTCTGAGCATTGTATTAAATTCTCCACGAGACCTTTCAAAAAACCATTTTTTCCCACTAGGAGTAGAGACGCTATTACTAATCCGTTTAAGCTCGACCAGCTCGCGACTTCTTGACCTTAGGTCAACTGGTGAAACGTTTGTTTGTGTATTAGAAAACTTACTAATATTTGAGATAAGCTCATCAATCTCGCTCTCTTTTAAGCTTTCTATTACGTTGATCTTGGCCATGACTTTAACGCGAGAAATATCGAGCCCGTCTTTCTTACTAAAATATATGGAGGCTGTTGTTTGTCCGCCATTTACGATCTGGAAATCTTCAAGAGATTCTATTTTGACTTCGCCCCTTTTTTCAAGAACCTTCGCTCGTGTTGCTGTAATTGTTAATCCATTATTGTAGGCGATGAATCGTTCTGGGTTATTCCTAATGGTATCTCTAAGTCCTTTATTTTTTCCTTTGAATTGAAGAAAGGAACGGACATTTCGATCAAGTAATCGACTGCTGTACCGCTTGTATAAATCAGCTAGAACGTCTGCGCTAAGAACGCAAAGATATGACTTAAAGTTCGTGTCGTTTGCTGCTTCTATCACTGGAATGTAATACCCAAACGTCTTTTTAAAATCAACAATAAGTGGCTGTCTATTGCCCTGAGCAGTAATAATATTCTGTATGAAATTTAGGTCGACAAGCGTTCTTACGACAAGAAGTTCCTTTTGGACTCGTTTTTCCCCATAGGTTGTCGGAATTCTCATATCCTTAAAATGTATAGATTTTGGGGTTATTCCTAGGCCTCGTGTGGACACGGTTGCAGTAAGGGAAACCAAGACTACTTCTACCACATCAAATTGCTCAAGACCTTGAAGTGAAGCTATTTTTCCTGTGAGCGCGGCGATCGGATCTGACGCCTGAATGCCGTCTAGGAATTCTCCTTTAAGGGCGGACTTTACCGTCCTAATCCCTCTATTAAATTGAGACTCATAGTCTGCTCTTTGGCTGATACAGTAGTCATCCAAATCTCCTGTTTCGCCAATAGTGCCTTCATCAACTACGAACAATATGAGCCGCTCACCAGATTCGTTAACTAGATACCCATTAATCTTGAGATTATCTGCTTCGTTTAGGTAGTAACTTTCCGCGTAATCCTCTGTCTCAATGACTTTTGCATCTAATAAATATTTAAGAATGTTCTCTAGAACTAACGATTGATCAATAAACCCGTTTGAGTCTTTGGATTCGGCTATCAAATCAGTCCTTAAGTTTGATAATTCTGATAGTTCTGATAGTTCCATTAGATGCTCTCGTTAAAAATCTTAAACGCTCCTAAAGAAGTTAGATTTAGGTTGTAGCTAACCATTGAAACCTCATCGGAAATTGATGTTTTCCTGATTGCGGGGAAAGACGATGCCACGGCGTCATATGCCTCAAGTCTTTCCAGTAGTATCTTAATATGATCATATCTTTTTATCGTTTCATGATTTATTCCGATTTTTCGTAACGACTTTAGGTAGTTGCTCATTGATCCGCCACGTTGCACTATCAGCTTTTTGATGGAGTCATTTAATATTGAAAGATTAGTTCCACTCTCAGAATCAAAACGCCCAGAAACAACCCAAAGCTCTAACCCTTTACCGGGCTCGCATGTCAGTTGAAATTCGCTACTAATCCGCACTTTGGACGCCTTAATATTTTTGAATTTAACTTCGATGTCTTTACCGTCAAAGGAAAAGTCTTTGGCGGTATCAAAAGGCCCTATCCAAGATTTGATTAAATCATTTACGTGACTGGTCTGGTCTTTCTCAAGATGTCTCTCCAGCACAAAGAGCTCTGCTATCAACCCCTTTACTTGATCGTCGCCAAGGCCATTACGTTCTTTTGCTTCAAACAGCTCCAACCAATCTTGGACCAGCTTAATTAGGAGTGGTGCGCAATTAGCTACTTCGACTGTGTGGATTTCCTGGTAGAGAGCAAATACTAGGTCCGTAAATAACTCCGAATGTAGTTGATCCTTGAGGAGCAGGATAATTTCACCCTCATCACTGGAAAACAGTTCGATGTTCTTCCTTCTGATATTCGTAATTACCCCCGAACCCGCTGGGACGAATTTGGGCGGCAGCAAAACCAAGCATCTATTTCCGTCAATATCCAAGCCCAGATTTAGATCAGGTATACACTTGGAATCTATTTTTTTATAAGTAAATTTGAAGTTAATCCCAACCTCAATACTATGCCAAATCGAGTCTAGCGAAATTTTTTCAATCATTATTTTCGAGTGCCTCATCAATATCAGTTTCGAGAGCATCTATTTCATCTCCGAGGTCGATATTCTCTTGTTTAAGCGCCTCATCTTCACTCGCCTTGATATGATCCTTGCTCTCCATATACTGCGCCATCGGATCATTGCTTACTTTTGGTATTCCAACGGCAAGACCTATCAACGGAACATCCGTACCCAAAGTTGCTTTACTGCTCTTTAGTTCTTCAATGGGATTTTGATCGTTTTTGTCTAAGAAAATCTTATCGGTATCAATCAGGTAGATCACAATAACGCCATTCGTACTTGGCATCTTTCTTCGATAAACATGTTCAGGAATATTTTTTTTCTTCAATTTCTCGGTAATTTCTGACTCAGAGTCATTCGGATAGAGCGCTTCTAACTCCGGCCTTTGTTTTTCTAGGAATTCGGATTCGGCTATTTCAATATCCTCATCCTTCGCCAAGGCAACTTTCATGTCCGCACTGCTATGAATGTTCGAACTACGCCCTCCGGCTATCCAAGTCTGCTCATCTTTTAGCAATTTTATAGCTTCCATTCGAGCGTTATTCGATGTAGATATTTGACGTGAAATCGTCTTAATCACATGATTTTTTAAGCCCAGCCTCTCAGGTGTTTTTATTTCTTCTCCGTCCCCACGTATGTTGATCGATATAGTCCAGCGAACAAGCTTATCTTTTTCATTGCACGCCCTGATATAACGAGACACTTCGTCCAAGTCATGATCGAAGTAACTACCTTCCAGTGCAAGAAGGCCTAAAGCTATTTCTGGTGGGGCTCCTCTATAAACCAAAGCTCTCTGGCTCTGGACTGGTATGAAATACTTACTTATCTCTCCAATGTATGAGCAAAATGATTCGTATGCTTTCGTAACCCTATCCTGGGTCAGCTTAAATTTTGTGGTCTGAACAAAATGATCTGAATATGTAAACTTCTGTGCGGTAGCGTTCTTTAGAATTGTATTTCGTGTGAGTTTTAAAGCGCCCGGATGGCTTAACAATTTTAGTGAGTAATTTTCCGGCGTGTTAAGCGGATCGCGATTCATGTCTGATAGCTTTTCAGTGAGATCCTCCACAGTCATACTAATACTGTTAAATTTCTCCATTGCACCGCTAGTCATAAATATTTTGCAGCAGTCTACATATCCCGGTCTATAGCCGAACCAGCGACCCATCTGAAGTAGCGTATCAGTGAAGCTGGTGTCTCTTATAAAATAACTCACAGTCAAGCCTTCAAGAGTAAACCCTCGTGAAAGCCGGTTGCCTCCTATTGCTATAAGTGTTTGCGGACCCTTTTCTTTATAATTTAGTTGGTCTTTGGGGGGCTCACTATTTAGAGCTAACACGGAAATATCTTTCGCAACTGTGCTCAGTAAAGGCCTTACATCCTTAAATGAAACAGACGTAAGGAAGTCGTCGAAATACTGTAGATGCTCACTCATACCACTATGCATAGACGCCGCGAAGTGAGTGGTAAAATGACGCTCGAATTCTGCGTATATTCCATCTCCACTCGATGGAAGCTCCAGTGCAGTCTTTTCAGCTAGCTCTTCTACGAATTCTTGTACAAGTTTTTTAGTTGTAGATTGCCAGTTAATAAAACGAGAAACGTGGATAAGCATTGTGTTATGCGGTTGATAAAACACCGTCTTATACATTTTTTCCTTTCGAATTGAACGTATTGCAGTTGCCAATACAAAGCAGCATATTGCCTCTTTTAGGGAATTCGGCAGCGAGCCAGGATAGGGGTCAAACCGATTTGCGGCTCTCGTTCCTTTACCCCTATCACGCGTAGGTAATAGAGAGTCTTTCTCAAGGCGTTGGGGAAAATATTTGAGATCATCTGTAATCATTGGAGCCAGCATGGGCTCGATCTTTTTGACTTCAGAATGTGTCGTGAATATCTCTTTGATGCCGATATAGTTGGGGGGAGGAGTTATCAGCTGAATAAAATCCTTTGGAAAGACATTTGAGCCCAGAACGAAGCTATAGTTCTTTCCCCTTACAGAAAACTCTTCGAGAAGTTTATTGCCTCTATCCTCCCTAAGCTGCAAAATATTGGCGAAAGGACTTGCTGTGTATCCGACATATGCGTTTTTTTCAAATAGACCCAATATGGATCGCAGCAATGAATTGATTTTGGAGGCACGCAGTCTTCCCGTTTCTCCATAATTATTTAAAGACGCATTGTCCGCCTCGTCGTCAATGATTAAGAGTGAAATACGATTTTCTCGTTCCTGGAGCTCCCCTTGCAGCCATATAAGGATTTGTTTGAGGATGCTTTGATTTTTCTTGCAAACGAGTAATGCTTTACCTGCAGTAATGTCGGTCTCTTGACTTCCTAAAGCAGCCTTAAAGTCGGTTGCCTTTGACGTGATTACTCTGACAGGCTTAACGTCTCGATGCGCTTGAACGTTAGAAAATTCATTGAATTGGTAATCCTGCGCTACACCCTTCCATTGACCTTCCACCTTCTTACCAACCACATCGGTTTGAACCCTATCTTGAGTTTGGACTCGCAAATCTTCCATGATCCCTGAAAGCACGATTACCAGGTGATAGCCAGCATCAATCGCACTAGCAATTACACCGTTGAAATTTTCTGTTTTACCCCCCTGAACAGGGCCAACGACTAGCCCTCTTGATGCGAAGCCATTAATTGAAGATGGATCTCCTAACTGCTCAATGATTTTCATTGTAGAGCGACGTGTTTCTAATACATGTTTCTCTGGTCGTTTAACGTATCTTGTGAGGTAGTGGAAGTATCGCTGTCTGTAATTCCCCACCTCTCCATCTACCCAGCCTAGCTGAGCTTTCCTTTCATCGGTCAACCAGGTTGCCTCTTGCGAGCCTTTCAGCATGATACTTGGTGTGGAACTGCGCTGTAAAAATGTTTTTATTTCACTTACCGAGTTGCTGTATGAAGATTCAAATTGCTTCTCCGTAAGCAACTCCCTCTTGAGCATACGGCATGACATTTCTAGAAATTTTCGCGCTCCTTCTTTTCGCTCAGGTTCTTCGAAAAATGAACCGTGAATGCCGATTGAGTCATTGTTATCTATCTGTGACTTCAAAAATTTTTCTATGTACTCAATATAAAAACGATCCGCTGACATTACCTACTCCAAAATCTCTAGTACGGACTGGGGAAGTGTTTCAATCGCGTACCCTAGCTCTGGCATGAAGTCTCTTTTGATGACCTCGACACTAATTTCAGCTTGGATAAGTTCATTCACGATTTTCAGTAACTCATCTTCACTAAGTAAAACGTTGCCACTGGATATCCCAAAGGGCTCTGGCTCTGCTGACTTTCGAACAACGTTTAGCTTAGTAATAAACAACCTTAGGATCGTATTGAGAATGGTAACCTTATCCTGCGGAAGCTCTGTATAGAGACTCTCTAGCAACGGAAAGTTCTTGTTCACAAAAAATGTAAGGCCTTTGCTCGAAGGCTCCAGGCTCCACAAAGAAGATTTTTCGTCCTTTTTATTTTTAAACCTTCTTTGTGGGGCTTTGTTGTAATACTCGCGTTCTGCCTCTCGTTGTAGAACATCTATATAGGACTTAAACGCTTTCCGTAGATCGCTAGGAATGTTGACCTGTGATTTCGCCACATTTAGATGAAGATGAAGGTCGACTTGGTTACCTATATCCACTCGCAAACGGGCAAGCTGTAGACGTGGTGATTTTTTCACAAGTGCATTCCAGCCACCAAATGAGATTAGTCGATCTGCCCTGTAGACGTAGACCCCCTCCATATCGATTAAACCTAGATGCTTTGTAGTCCACACTGACGCCCCAGAACGAGATTCTGCGATGGCTCTAGCAGGCAAAACAAAGCCCTCAATTTTTATGCTGTCAGCATTAAATACTCGAGATTTCGATACGATTGGTCTTAAATCTTTCTCCGAAGCGGGAAAGGGATTGAAAGGAATTATTTGACAGTTGTTCAAACGAATCTTTAGGGGGGAATTCTCTTTTTCCATGAACCTATGGAAAACTATTGAAAGATGGTCCGCTGTAACCTCAATTAGCTCTTTTTTGAGCGCCTTTTCTCGGCCTGAAGGAGTGATAAATTCTTCAAATTTGTACAAGCCTTGCCACACGACGATAGTGTTGGCTTGGTATTGTTCGAATTGATTAAAGCATTGGGTTGATAGCCCATCATATTTTGACAGCCACTCTTTGATTTCAGCTTCTGAATTAACGGCTATCTTCCATTCGCCCTTTTCAAGGACACTTAAATCCCAAGTTCTTGCAGCATAGCGTTTTGTCCCTTTTTTACGGGAGATAACAGTAAATTTCCTTGACTGAGAAAATGACGCCGTTTTCAAACCCAGTCCAAACCTTCCTAGATCATCTACGTGACGTGCGCAATCTGGAGATTGGCTAGGCAGCTGCATAGCTAGTTTAAGTTCTTCCTCACTCAGGCCGTCCCCGTTATCACTGAGGAAGAGTGTAAAAGGCTGCTGCGAGATATCAATTAGCAGCTCTACACGATCTGCCTTCGCGGAGATCGAATTATCAATCAGGTCTGCTAGCGAAGCCTGGAGGGTGTAGCCTTGCTCAGCTATTGACCTAATGAGGCCTGCTGGAGATGGAGTTGCATCTTCGTAGACTGTTGAATTCATAAAGGTTTTGCTGCCCCTGTTGGCTTTTCTATTTGTCCGTCGCCAAACAAATGGGACAGGTTTAGCGTTTATCTAATGGAGAGTTTTGTTCCTCATTTTCAGTTTACGCGGCGTATCGCTGATAGTGCAACCGACGCGGTGAAAAGCCCGTAATGCTTACCCATCATCACTGCTGCACGAAGCCTTACGCTGTCCTTAGGCTCGCCTTCCCGCATTTACCGGGAATCCCCGAACTCACCGACGCACCTCTTTCCATTGATAAAAATTTCGTTGTAAAAGTATAATTAAAAGTATATAGAAGTACTTGTAAAGTTACTTAAAGTATATTATAGTATGCTTCATTAGCAAGAGGAGACACTCAATGAATGGCGAATGCATATTGGTTTGGACGGGCGAATGGATGGATGACCTAATAGGTTTTAAGGGTACTCAAGGGAACCTAGATGGGTGGAAGTTGGATACCAAGCGTGCCAGTAAATGTAAATACGTCATTTGTGTAGCAGACAGGCTTAACTCTCCAATGGACGACCTTGATCATGGACAGGGTTTTTTTGTTGGAAGAAACCTCACAGCCAGAAAAGCAATTCTAGGTCATGAGTCGAAGTGCATGATCGAGGTTGAAGAGTATGTGGAAATTTCTGATCTTCCAGGTTCATATGAACTATGGGGCCCATCTAGAAATCCAGTTGCATACAAAAATATTGAGGAAATGGAGGAATTGCTTCAAGTCGATTTTGCTGCAATGGCATTTAAGACTGCCCCGAACCGATGTATGGATTACGTTAAAGAAGTTATGAACATGCGACTTGATTTCTACGCTAATGAACCTGATGAGGAGAAAGGGGAAGGGCTTTCATTTGCTGAGGCAAAACAGGAACTGTCTGTGAAATACGGCGTTCCCGTAGAGGATATTGAAATCACTCTCAGAGGATAAAGCAAATAAATTCATTAAATATTTATAAAAATTAATGAGGAAAGTTGTTATGAATGAATTAGAGATGCAAATACAAAAGTATTATGAGGACTTCAAAAGAGATTTTAATCGAGGTAATTTTCCTGATGTCTTTGAGTTA
>Ga0209383_1002268_pt1 | contig 11451 bp, 8 predicted proteins | sample CoawatmetaG02DNA_FD_187510 | JGI IMG/M metagenome (GOLD analysis project Ga0209383, IMG submission 187510) | Marine microbial communities from the West Antarctic Peninsula - Coastal water metaG029-DNA (SPAdes) (version 2) | ecosystem: Environmental > Aquatic > Marine > Coastal ... | reverse complement strand
AATTTGTATAGGTCATTTATGCGCCTAAAGTATCCTTGGATAGTGCCAGTAATTTTTCTTAGAAGATGCCCTTTGCTCCACAAGACATCCCAGGTGCTTATGCTAAAAAATGAAGATTTCAGCAGCTCATAGCCGCTTGCTTCCCAGGACTCGAAGTACTGTTCGTACTTAAGCCGTTGGCCTGCAGCCATACTTTCTGGGTAAGGGCACAAGATAAGAATTTTTTTCATAGAAGGCTATTATATATATCAACATACTGACTTACACCCAGCTCTAGAGAAAAGTTTTCTTTAGAGAACTTACAGCATCTTGCAGATGAAGCATCATCTTCTATTATCGAAATAATTTCCTCATAATTTTCTTGGCTAAGGTTTTGAGAAAAATCATGTAATACCCCAATCTTGTTTATTTCAATCATATCCTTAATATCATTGTTAAAATTATTACAGATTATAGGTGTACCGCATGCAAGAGATTCAGCGATTTTTGTTGGCATTGATGCAATCAAGGAAAAGCTGGGTTTAAGAGCAAAACCCAAAAGATCAAATTGGTTAATTACGTTTGAGAGTTCATGTCTTTTCAAAAATAAAACCTCATGCTCAAGATGACTTAAATTATTTTCTTTAAGGTATCTCATAACTATTGCAGGCGTAGTTTTGGACAAAATTTTCAGCTGAACCGTCAAGCCTCTCACCTCCAAATTTTTGATTAGCTGCAAAAACGCATTAAAATCGTATGCAGTATCAATTGATCCAAGGTATCCAAGGACTAGCCGTCTTTTAAAATCGTAAGGCCTAACCACCCTTTTTTCAGTGTTGAACTCAGAAAAATCAACGCAAGTTCTAATCACAGTAACGCTATTGGATGATTTCTTAAATCTTTTTTCAATGAACTCCTTTGAGGAGTCGGTCAGGGTCACAACAATATCAGCATGTTTAAATAGCTTAACTTCAAGTGCCTTAATAAACTTGTATTTTAAAGAATTTTTAGACCAACCTAGCCTATCAACTTTCTCATCTGCCCAAAAGCCTCTAATATCAAATACCAATTTAAAATTAAAGAAAATTTTAAATAACGGCATTCCAAGTCCAGGCATATAACTTCTTATATGAACAATTTGATGTTTATTTTTGAGCATCTCCATAAACGGGGTATAAAATATGCTGAACAAATTAACTAAATGAGAAAATAAGGGCAATCCTTGATGATATATTCTTGGTTTCCACTTAATCTTTTCTTGTTGGCAATATTGATGCATTTCATGAAACTCTTTTTTGTCTATTGCGCTGTGAACTTTCTCAAAACTTATTAACGTTACATCGAAATCTTTTGACAGGAATGCTAAATACTTCAGAACTTGAGAGTGGCCCAAGGGTTCCAGTATTCCATCATATGAAATATATAGTATCTTTTTTTTGGATTGATCTTTCTCTGCTTGAGTCTTAAACATATTGTATTTTACACTTTCTTTCAGAGAACAAATATCAAAAAAATATTGAAAATAAGCAATTTTCGCTTTCTTAATATTATGCCTATTAAGGCTGTCATTATGCAATTGACAAAAATCAAAAAATTTGTATCTACTGTTTAAAAATTGATATTAAGATCAACTGTTTTTAGCTTTAGCTGTATTTCCTTCTATTCGAATGAATTAGCGCTATTAGACCAAGCTTTAAGAGCTATATTTAGCTATCAATTTTTGTTATTTATCCGATATAGTATTTTTTATAAATTAATGGAAGAATATACTGAGGTATTATGGCAACAATGAAACGTAAAATTTCTATTATCGGTATGGGTTATGTTGGCTGTGGGAATGCGCTGGCGCTAGCTCAACACAGCCAAGTATCTATTGTTGATATAGATCAAGAAAAAGTTAGTAATTTTAATGCGGGAAGGCTGCCTATTAATGATGCTTATGCTCAGAAGTTTTTAGATCAGCAAGAGCTAGATATCTCATCAACTACAGATCTTAATGAATGCATCAAAGATAGTTCCTTTGTTATTCTCGCACTCCCAACAAATTTTGATGAAAGTTTGATGAAGTATGATACTCAGATCTTGGATGAGGTTGCTGAGAATGTCTTAAGAAATAACAATACTGCAACCATCATCATTAAATCTACAGTTGATATAGGCCATACGGAATATTTAAAACAAAGCCTTGATACTCAAAGAATTATTTTCTCACCAGAGTTTCTTAGAGAGGGCCATGCATTGGAGGATAGCTTACATCCATCTCGAATAATCATTGGGGGAAAGGATTCCGCTGCTCAGAAGTTTTCAGATTTAATGCTTGCAGCTGTAAATGATATCTCAACACCCATCTTGATGATGGAGTCTAGTGAGGCTGAGTCTGTAAAATTATTTGCCAATACCTATCTAGCAATGAGAGTAGCTTTTTTTAATGAGCTAGATTCCTTCTGTCTTGATAATCAAATTGGTTCAAAAGAAGTAATTAACGGTGTGTGTCTTGATAGAAGAATTGGTAGCTATTACAACAATCCATCATTTGGATTCGGGGGACTCTGCTTGCCAAAGGATTCGATGCAGCTTTTACAGAGATTCAAAGATACCCCAGGTAGTATTATCCAAGCTACCCAAGATTCAAATAAAGAAAGAGCAGTATTCTTAGTTGATCAAATCGCCATTCTGCAACCCAAAACAGTAGGAGTATACAGATTGGCTATGAAGTCTGGATCAGATAACTCAAGAAATGCAGCTATTTTTAAAATTATTGAAGGCCTTTTAGAAAAAAACATCACAATTATCATATATGATGACTCCATTAATTCTATTCAGTTAGAGGGTGTTATATTGGTTAGGGATTTTGAAACTTTTACTAATAATTCTGACTTAATTATTGCCAATAGATTTGATGATCAGATTCAACCTTTTTCTAATAAGGTTTTTTCTAGAGATATTTTTTCTACTGATTAGGAATGATTCCAGGGTAAATATATGGGCAATAAAAATAATATAGACCACAAGGTCGTTGATGACTTTGGGAAAGAGTGGAAAGCATTCAATCATCAAGACCTGGAAAATAATACTTTAAAATCTGCTTTTGATAGTTACTTTCACTTTTTTCCATTCAATGATTTAAAAGATGCAGAAGGTTTCGATATGGGGTGCGGATCTGGTCGCTGGGCTAAGTTTGTGGCTAAAAAAGTAGGGTTCCTAAACTGCATTGATCCAAGTCACGTGGCCTTAGATCAGGCTAAATTAAACTTAGCAGATGCTACAAATTATTCCCTAGAATGCGCTGGAGTAGACAATAATAGCCTGAAAGATGAGTCTCAAGATTTCGGTTACTCCCTTGGTGTTCTTCACCATATCCCAGACACCACCTTAGCTCTTCAGTCATGCTCCAAAAAACTGAAATCAGGAGCGCCATTCCTACTTTATCTTTACTACAGATTTGATAACAAACCTAATAGTTACTATTTTCTATGGAAAGCATCCGATTTACTTCGCAATATCATCTGCAGACTTCCTTTTTTCTTGAAATTTTTTATATCACAATTAATAGCATGTTTAATTTATTTTCCTCTTTCGAGAGGCGCTCTACTACTTGAAAAATTGGGTTTAAATGTTTCTAATTTCCCATTAACCTGGTATAGAAATGAACCTTTCTACATCATGAGGACTGATGCTCTTGATAGATTTGGTACTCGATTAGAGCAGCGTTTTACAAAAGAAGAAATCACGCAAATGCTTATGAATGCGGGCTTTAAAGATTTTAAATTTAGTGACAGAGAGCCATTTTGGACCGTCCTTGCTTACAAAAAATAGAAGATTACTCACTCTTAGTTGCACATGAATCCAGAATTTAGCATCATCATACCAACCCTTGATAATTTTCATGATGTTCAAGAAATTATCCCTTGCATTAACTCGCAAACACTTCTCCCCAAAGAGATTGTAATAGTTGATTCAAGTTTTTCTAATGACATTCAAGATGGCTTAGACACAATTAAGTCATCAGTTCCAATGACTTATTTACGAGTTGGGCGTGCTTATCGATTCGATCGCTTGCTGCGGTATATCTTCTCTATTCCTTTATTATCAAATTATAAACATCAATTTCCACCAGGCAGAGCATTTCCTTATGAGGCAACAAATGCTGGCTCTGAAATAGCCAAATATGAGTGGTTGGCATTTTTAGATGCAGCAACTCTTCCAGTGGAAAAATGGCTTGAAGATTATTGGAATTTTATTAATTCTTACAAGTGTGATGTGGTATTTGGTAGAACTAAATACCTAGCCATTACAGGATTTCAAAAGCTCTTGCGTGCCTCTACTTATGGTGCGTTAGGGCATGAATCAGCCCCTGGCACAATAATTAAGAAAGCTATCTTTCTTAATGGGCTGAGGATAAAGGAAGGCGTTCGCTCGGGTGGAGATATGGCTTGGAGATCCAAAATTAAAAAATCACTTAAGTATTATCTGCCTGAAAAAAACTACCTGAAATATTCAAACCTCTCCTTGAGCCTTTTTCCTGCATTGAAAAAGTTTTTTATTTATCAAATATATAGCAGTTTTTCTTCGATTCAACATCACATCAAGGATTTATATCTTCTCTGCACTTTAATATTTGGACTCATCTTGGTACCAAAGTGGAATTATATTGTGGGATGGGATAGTACATTTTTTATACCGCACATCACAAAAGTATTTTTTATAAGCCTTCTATTGATTTTTCTAATTACTTTTTTAGTAAATCGTGTCGTTCTTAGGAGATCTCATGAGCGCTCTTGGTTAGCCAATGGCTTTAAGCTAATTTTTTTTGTTGTGGTTACTTGCTGTATCTATAAATGGAATGATGTCGCTGCCAATTGGGTGGAGGAATCAATTTGGTATGTGCCTCATATCACTAAAATATTTATTTTAAGCTCTCTGTTTGCATCATTTGTATATAGGGGCGTTTACTTTCCAATTAAAAATAAGATTAATCTAAATTATCTCTTTCCTTTTCGCTGGGTTTTAGTTGGCGTTTTAGGAATAGCTCTTGATATTATTAAAGCTCCTGGGTATCTTCTAGGCGGGATGATAGCCCCTTTTGTGCGGCGTCAAAAATGACACATAAAACATACATTTAAATCTAATGTCACAGAAAAACATGATACTTCTAAGTGGAAGCGGCGATACAGTTGTATGGTTTAGGCTTGAGCTATTAGATAGATTCATAGACTCCTCATATAAAGTTTTTGTTCTGGCTCCGGATATTAGAGCAGATTTAAAAGCTGAGCTCGATAATAGAGGGATTCAATTTATTACCATTAAGCTCGAGAGAAAAGGCTTTGGAGTTTTTAACTTAGTCAGGTCAATATTTGAGCTTATTCAAATTTTTAGGGTTATAAAACCTGATTTAATTTTCTCATACACGCATAAGGCAATACTCTCTGGATCTCTAGCTGCAAAAATCGCTGGATTTTCAAATTTATATTCATTAATTACAGGAACAGGCCATTTATTTGACGATAACACCCCAAAAGAAAAGCTTACCAAATATGTTGGATCAAAACTCTTAACACTAGCCTTGAAGTTTAATTCCCTTATTTTTTTTCAAAACCCAGATGATCAAGAGCTTTTTTTATCAAATAATATCACTCAACTTTCCAAAGCTAGGCTTGTAAATGGATCAGGCGTTAATTTAAATAAATTTACTCCACAACCATTGCCGTCATCGCCCATATTCTTAAGTATGGCTAGGCTTATTAAATCCAAGGGTTTACTTGAATATGCAAGATCTGCAAGAGAGATCAAGAAATTACATCCTGATGCAAGATTTTTGCTTTATGGATATCCTGACAATCATCCTGACTCAATAGATGAAAATGAAATAATTAATCATTGGCATGAGGAATATGGTGTTGAGTATTGTGGCTATGCCTCAAATCCCAAAGAAGCCATAGGAAATTGCAGTGTTTTTGTTTTATTATCCTATAAAGAGGGCACACCAAGAGTTGTGCTTGAAGCCATGGCCATGGCAAGGCCAATTATCACCACCGATACACCAGGATGCAAAGAGACAGTCTTGGATGACGTTAATGGTTTTTTAGTTCCCAAGTATGACCATATTGAGACAGCGCAGGCGATGACTAAACTATTAAACAAAGATTTACGTAATGAGATGGGTCTTGCATCAAGGCATCTTTGTGAATCTAAATTTAATGTGTTTAATGTTAATGACTCTCTTTTAAAAGAAATGAAGGTTTTGCAATGATTTCTATTCAAGAGATTGATACCAATGATGCGTTTTGAATTTTTAGCATGACAAAATCACTAACACTTGGACTCATTTTAGATCATGATGCTTTAGCTGAACAGGGCTCCCATGAGCTAATTAAATGGCTTGAGCTCAATCCTGAGGTCACTCTTAAAAAGTATTTATTAAAAAATTCCTCTCCGCGCCGAAATTATTTAGCCAGCTCTCTCTGGAGCCTCATCACTTATCTTGAATCCCTATTTTATCGAAGATATTTTGCTAACTATCTTAAAAAGCTAATGAACCTTGAAGACTTTTTCATGCTGGATATAGAAGTCCTATGCTCAAGTAATTTTATATATTCTAGTCAATTCAAAAGCCTGCAATCTGATCAGATAGATTTATTTCTCATGTTAAACTTTGATGAGAAGGTGCAAGATCTTTGCAATGCTTCGCAACACGGCATCCTTTCTATTCATAGCTTGCTTTCTACTGATGCAAGGAACAGATATCCCCAAGCCCTTTATGAGGTCTTATTTAAGACCAACAAAACAGGTTTCAGTCTCCTGCACCAGAAATCAGTTAATGCTAATATTGACACCATATTTAATGCTGCATTTCCTACCCACAATTATTTTCTTGCAAATAAGAGAAATTTATTAAAAAGAAGAAATATATATATTAAAAATAACTTAACCTTTTTTATTAAGAATAGATTTTTTCAAAATAACTTTGGTCATTCTCCCTTGTTGGTTCGGCTTCCTCATATCCCAAATTTGGCCCAGCAAATGAGGTATTTTTCTGCTATTTTTTATAGATTTTTTTTAAAAGCCTCTAAAAAATTTCTATTTACACAGCCTCGATGGTCTGTAGGTTTTTATTTAGATCATTGGAAAACATTTAAATTTAAAGAGGCGCATGTAATTAACAATCCTAACAATTGTTATTTGGCTGACCCATTTATAATTTCAAATTCTGGCAAGAATTATTGTTTTGTTGAGGAATATAGCTTCAACACATCTAAAGGCCGCATATCTGTGTATGAAATTAATTCAACAAAAGCTTTGCATCTCGGCTATGCCATTGAGGAGCCATTCCATATGTCCTTTCCATATTTATTTACCTTTGAAGGCAAGACTTACATGCTGCCTGAAACAAGTGCTAATAATGATATCAGGATATATGAATCAGTTAAATTCCCACTTGAATGGAAGCTAAAAAAAATTTTAATGAAGGATATTTTTGCAGTAGACTCGATGATTCTATTTCACGATAATTTATGGTGGTTATTAACAAATATTAACCCGGATAACGGAACAGATGCCTGCTCAGATTTATGTATCTTTTACTCCAGCCATCCATTTTCTGAAACTTGGCACGAGCACAAATTAAACCCCCTTATTGTTGACTCAGAATTAGCAAGAAATGGCGGACTATTATTTGATAAAGATGCTATTTTTAGGGTCTCGCAGAAACAGAAATTTGATCAGTATGGAGGTGAGTTCCAAATAAGCAGGGTCAACGTCATGAATGAAGAGAAGTACTCAGAATCTGTAGAGCACTCTTTTGAACCAAGCAAGATATTGCAATCAAAGGCGGCGCATCATTTCCATAGTAATGGCAAGATTACAGTTTTCGATTTTTTAAAGTAATATAAATATATGTGCGGTTTTGTAGGATATGTTGTTGAAGGCCCTAAGCTGGTTAAAAATTCCACCATGCTAACCGATGCTATTGAGACTATCCATCACAGGGGGCCAGATAATACTGGAGTATGGATAAGCGAAGATGGTCATGCTGCGCTAGCTCACAAGAGACTATCAATACTTGATCTTTCTGAGCGCTCTAATCAACCTTTTCAAGATGCTCTTAACCATTTGGTTACTGTTTTTAATGGAGAAATTTATAATTATCTTGCACTAAGGGATGATCTGATTTTGCTGGGTCATAGTTTTAGCACTAACTCTGATACTGAAGTTATCTCTAAAGGCTTCGCTGAATGGGGCTCAGACATTTTTTGTAAACTTGAGGGGATGTTTGCTATAGCCATAATTGATAATAAAAATAATAAAATCTTTCTTGCTAGGGATCGTGCTGGAGAAAAACCCTTATTTTACTCCATCAAAAGTAAAACATTTTCCTTTGCATCAGAAATTAAACCCTTGCTTAAACTTAACTTCGTAAATAATGATATAGATTATGAAAGCCTCCATCACTTATTTAATAGAGGCTATAGCCCTGCGTCTAGATCTATTTATTCAGAAATTGCAAAGTTAGATGCTGCTAGCTATCTTGAATTTAATCCAACTACTGGTAAATGTAAGATTGATAAATTTTGGAGTATTGAAAATCAACTCCATCAAGCAAATAAATCACCCCATAGGAGTGATGAATTCTTAGTGAGTAAACTAGAAAGCTTATTAGAAGATGCAATTGACAAACAACTCAATGCTGATGTGCCTGTAGGGATGCTTTTGAGCGGAGGTCTGGATTCTAGCTTGCTAGTTGGCCTTGCAGCTAGAAACCACAGTAATTTAAATACATTCAATGTAGCGTTTAAAGAGCACCCTAGTTTTGATGAGTCAAGCCATGCAAAATTAATTGCAAATTTTTTTAATTGCAATCACCATGAAATTGAAGCCTCTTCCATTCACCCGTCAATGTTTGCGAGGCTATCAGAATTCTATGATGAGCCCATGTTTGATAGTTCCATGCTTCCGACTTTTCTTCTATCTGAGGCTGTCTCAAAATATTGTAAAGTTGCAATTGGTGGGGATGGGGGCGATGAGCTTTTTGGAGGATATCCTCATTACAGCAAATTATTAAGAATTAGAAATCAATCCCTCCCTGTTCCGTATTTTATTAGGTCTGTTCTATCTAAGAGTCTACAACATCTTATGCCTACTGGATTTAAAGGAAAGAAAACCCTTGAATTTTTTGGATCAGATTTAGATCAAGGCTATCCAAACATTGCAGAATTTTATTCAACTGCGGAGATAGGCAGTATTTTTAATACCAAAAATATTCCTCTCTCGCATCCTAATAAGCTGACTGCATCGAATAATTCGCTTTACATTAAGGACTTCATAGCGCGGGCTACTTTTCATGATTTTACTAATTATCTCAAAGAAGATATTTTGGTGAAGGTTGATAGAGCCAGCATGGCACACTCACTTGAAATCCGGTCACCATTTCTAGACAAACATATTATTGAATTTGCATTTCTTGAGGTTCCATCATCTAATAAAGTTACGACCACTCATCGCAAGATACTTCTTAAAAAACTTGCAGCTAAGGTCTTACCAAAGACGTTTGATTACGAGAGAAAACAGGGCTTCTCTATTCCAATCAATTCTTTCTTAAATAATACTATTTGGCATGACTATTTTTATCAGAAAATTTCTGATGCTGACCCAGAAATTTTTAATAAAAAATTTATATTTAACCTATTAAAATCATCTGGGAGATATAGAAACAATGGAGAAAAAATTGCAGCATTGGTATTCTTCATGTGCTGGGTTGAGCGCTACCAGCCAAATTTCCAATCTAAAGCTTAATTAGTTTTAGATACTCCTGTGTGATAAGCCCTAATGAGTATTTGTTATTGACCATTTCAGCTGATTTTTCACCATAGCTTTTCATAGACTTTAAGTTTTTAATACATAATTCCATGCCATCATGCAATGCTTCTGAGCTTTGAGCCTTTACTAAAAAGCCATTAACCTCATTTTCTACGCAGTCTTTACATCCAGCCGTATCTGTCGTAACCAATGGAAGTCCAGAAGCTGCTGCCTCTAGAGCCACCTTAGGCAAACCCTCACCATAAGAAGGCATTACAAACACTGAGGCCTGATAGAAACAATCTTTCATCTCTGGGTGAGGAATCTCTCCCAGATAGAGAATATCTTTATCTACGACTAGCGCATTAAATACTTCAGATGATATGGAGTCAGGATCCTCTGCATCGTAACTTCCGGCAATAAGAAACTCTGCCTCTGGATATTCTTTTTTTAGCTGCCTTGATGCATTGATGAACTCAACAATACCTTTGCTAAGCACTAGACGTGATGCATATAAAAATATAATTTTATTTCCATACGCTCGCTCCTGATAGATAAAAGCATTTGTATCTATCCCATTCCCTCTAATCATTTGCACATTTGATGCATTTGAAATCTTGAGGTCAATAAATGCCTCTAAATCATCTGTATTTTGAAAAACAAAGACACAGTTTTTTTTCAATAATGCAAAAGCAAATATAAGTCTTTGTGCGAGCTGTAATACTTTGTACTTTAGTTTTTTTCTATAAAAGAAAGAACCTATTCCTGTTATTACAAAAAATGATTTCTTGATCTTGAGCAGATGATGAATCATCGCTCCAAACATGCTCATTTCTAGCGTTACATAAAATACCATTTCTGGATTAATATTTTGGATTACGCGTCTGAGAGACCATGCATATGAGATATAGCCATTTTTTTTAGATCTACCGGGCAAGTTGATTACTTCAATCCCAAGAGATTTAAGATATTTAATTTCTTGTGGAATCCCGTTAGAGCAGTCTGTCACTATGCTTACAGTATGGGTTTTTGCTAACTCCTTTGCTAAATCAAGTCGATGAGAATGAAAAAACTTGTAGTTAATAATTGCAAAGCATATTTTCATGAAGATATCTTAATGCCTTACCTAGCAATGATAAAGCTACATTCAAATAGTCGACATACTCATATTTAAATGTAAGTAATATATTTATATTTTGATGCATAATAATAGAAGATATTTTTTACTAACTGCACTACTAATAACTTTACTATGAATGTTTCAGAAGCAATCTCCTCAAGAAGCTCTATTAGAGATTTCCTAACCTCACCAGTATCAAATTCTCTAATTAAGGAGCTGATGATCAAAGCATCCAGAAGCCCTTCAGGTGGCAATCTCCAGCCGTGGAAGATCTTTGTAGTCAATAAAAAAAGTATGGATGATTTTCTAGAATTTCAAGCTAATTGGGCTCAACCAGAAGATCCAGCATATGATATTTATCCTCCCAAGCTTAAAGAACCTTATCGAACTTACAGGTATGATCTCGGCGAGCAGATGTATTCTTTATTAGGGATTTCAAGAGAGGATAAAGATGCAAGAATCGCACAGGTTTTAAAAAACTTTAATTTTTTTGGTGCTCCAGTAGGAATCTTTTGTTTTATTGATAAATCTATGGGGCCCCCTCAGTGGTCTGATTTAGG
>Ga0209383_1002259_pt1 | contig 11478 bp, 12 predicted proteins | sample CoawatmetaG02DNA_FD_187510 | JGI IMG/M metagenome (GOLD analysis project Ga0209383, IMG submission 187510) | Marine microbial communities from the West Antarctic Peninsula - Coastal water metaG029-DNA (SPAdes) (version 2) | ecosystem: Environmental > Aquatic > Marine > Coastal ... | reverse complement strand
TGATTCAAGTGTATTTACTCAAATAAAGAATTTAGTTCCTGCGAGAGCAAAAGCTTCAGTTGGTATATTAATTGAACCAAATATTTTAGAAAGAAGTAAACAAATTATCGGTGATAGGCCAGAATTTGATAATCGTTATTATGAAAATGCAAATCACTTTGAAGATGGAATACAAGTAACGAGATATATATCAGGTTCAGATGATAATTATTTTGAAGTGAGTGGAGAATACAATACATACAATGGTGAAATTAATTTAAACAATAGCACAGGTTCATCATTAGGATTTTTAAATCAACGCTCTTTAATGGTGTTGGACGCATTAGACCCACGAAGTGAATTTGGTTCATTATACGCAACAGCAAGTGTTGAAGGTGGGGGTGGAACAAGTAATAAAATATTTACAGAGGTATTACAACCGAATATAACTGCTTCAAGAACATCAGAAAATAATCAAGAAGCAGTATTCTTTTATTCAAGTTCATTGAGTGCTTCAATCGGAACAACATTATCATATAGTTCATCATTTATCAATAGTGATGTTCAGAGTGTTGCATATGATTCGCCACTATTTAGAACATTTTATCTCGGAACAAAACTTACACGAGACAACACTATTGATGGGAAAGAACCTATTGAGGTTAACCAAGTATCACCAACAACAATAGTAACACAGGATTCAGATATAACTAAACTAAGAACAGATTAAAAAACTAATGGAAAATTTAACTTTCTTATATTTATTAGAGAAGAAGAATAGTTATATAATTTCCACAGGAGCAAATAAAAAATGGGATTTTTAGACAATACGAGTATAACAGTAGACGCAATTTTGACAAAAAAAGGTCGTGAACTTTTGGCAAGAGGGCAAAATGAATTTAAAGTAACAAAATTTGCATTAGCAGATGACGAGGTTGATTACAACCTTTACGATACAACACACCCAAATGGGTCAAACTTTTATGGGGCAGTAATTGAAAATATGCCTTTATTAGAGGCGTTCGTAGATGAGAATCAGCTAATGAGATATAAATTGACAACACTTCCAAAGGAAACAGCAAAACTTCCTATATTGGAATTACCAAGTCCATCATTGACTTTCAATGGAGCAGGACAAACTCAAACTATTACACCAAATACAAGAAATGGTATTGATACTTCATACACATTCATATTACAGAATGGGGAGTTAGCAAACATTTCACCAGTTGGTTTAACAACATCAGCAGGTAGTGGTGGAATGTTAGAGAGAGAACTTGGATTTAGTGGTAGAAGAGCAACAACACCAATATTCTTAAACGAAGGTGAGAGAAAACGCTCAATCACAGTTACTGCTAAAGCAGTTAACTTGATATCAAGGTCAATAACAGCACAAACTTCAACAAACATAACGGTCGTCGGTAACAATTCAGGTGCACAATTTACCTTACCAGTAACCGTTAAAGCAGACCCAAGTAAAGTATAAGGAGTAATTAATGTCAACATTTCAAATATTTGATAAAGAAAATGATGTAGTTGAAAATCAAAGAACAACTATCTCGAGTGGATTATGGACAGGTGGTTCAGGAACTCTTGAAGCCGCATTTACACAATCTACAAATGGAAACATTACAGGTTCCTTTTTAGATATCTATAACGAAGACCCAAATCTTTCAAGTTCAGCAGAAGTCCAGTACGCAATTGGATATGCACACTTTGATGGAAGTGGTTCAACAGGAAACACAACAAAATTAACAACAGGTGGTAGACAATCAGCTGCACTATATAGTCAGTTTAGAAATGTATTGTTAGCACCAAATACCAATAAATTTGAATTTACCGCATCACCAACAGCATCAGGCGATAAAGACTTTTATTTTGTTTCTTTTCAAAGAGCAAGACAAAGAGAAAAGATTGACCCAGGAAATTGGGAATTACATTTAGCAGGACTAATGCCAGCAGGTGATACGGCTAGTAGTAAAATTAAATTAATTGATGATAGTGGAGCAACAACAAATGTTACCGTTAATCAAGGTGGTAGAGTATTTAATGTTGTTAGTGGTTCAGTAGCAGACGGAGTTAATACAACAGCAGCAGCTGAAACTCTATTTGGTTCATATGGATTATTTTATCCTGATTTAGGAATCGTATTACTAAATGCTAAAATGGCAGAATTGAGTGGTGGATTATCAGTAAACCCTAGGTCAGCTGACGCATTTACCAATAGACCACAAGCGTTTTATAATTCGCTTAAATCTGGTTCATATTTCGCAGCTCGTAGAGAAGAGGAAATTAGTTCAACAAATTTCTTTGTTCGTGTAAACAACAAGAAATTTAATTTTAGTTCTAATCCAACCTTTGCAACAGGTTCAGATGGTTCATTGACACAAGCAACTTTCTTTAAAGACCCAAAAACTTTCATTACGCAAGTTGGACTTTATAATGACGAGAACGAACTATTAGCAATTGCTAAGTTATCTCAACCTTTACTAAATTCATATTCAAGGGAAGCTATTATAAAAGTGAAACTTGATTTTTAGGACAAAATAATGTTCAAAAATCTTGAATTACAAGAAGCATCAGTTAGACCTTTTAAAACCCATAAGAACTTTACGTTCACTAATAATGATAGTGGAAGTGGAGTATGGGGAATAAAGGCTAGAAGTGGTTCTCAATTTAATTACACAAGCGCATCAGACGCAGTAACCGAAGTAGTTTCGGGTTCAGTAACGACACAATACTTTGGATTACCAACTTGGCATATGTTAAATCAAACATTTTATGCTAATCACGTTACAGCAAGTTATAATCCAGGATTAGTTAGCACAAATTTAAATACATCTGCTTCAATACTAAGTGTTGGTAGAGATTTATTTGGAGAAGAAATAAAACCAGGTAGTCTTGATTTATCGGTAACGATTGGTAGTGTAACATTTGATATTAGAGATGACGGAGATGGAAATCTTTATGATAATAATCACTCTGCAAGTTTCTCAACATTCAAAACAAACAAATTTTCAAGTGGTAGCACAACTACTACAAATGCAGTAGGTAGTGGTAGTGAAGTCGGTAACATAATGTATCCACAAGGACTATTAATCTTTACCGATACAGGTTCTTACGCCGACGCAGCAACATCTGCCTATACATTAAAATATCAAGCAACTCATACAATATATGAATATGAGTATCTCGTAAAAGCAAAACCTTTTGAATTTAATACTTCAACAAATATTAGTTTAACACCTGATAGAAGTGGTAGTATTACAGTAAAAGAGGGTGCGGTTTCAATGTCTAACTTCTTCCCACCAAGTCATAATCCGAGTGGTCAAGGAACAGGAAGTTATGCAACATTCTACAATGCAGCAACTGAATCATTACCAATGACAACTGGTTCAGAATTTAAACCATATGTGACAGATATCGGTCTTTATAGTGAAGAAAATGAACTATTAGCTCACGGAAAACTTGCCAAACCTATCAGATTAAGTGATGACATCGAAACTACTTTTGTAGTTCGTTTTGATGTATAATATTCACTAACTTTATATTTATTATTGAATTAAACCAACGGAGAAACACTATGTTTCGTTTTATGAAAAAAATAGTTATGACAGCAGTTATGTTTGGATTTGTCTTTGCACAGAATCCAATTATAAGAGTTAAACAAATAGGGGAGTGGAAAACACCAGAATATTGGTGGAAAGCCCAAACAACTGTACAATTACAAACATTTTTGGCAGATGATATATCAACACCAGCCCTAACAAATAATAATTTTGATTCTTGGAGAGATGATATTTTAGAATTAGAAGTCACTCTTGACGATGTAGGTAAAGATATTACTACATTTAGATTTGACATAGCATTTGATAATGATTTAATCACTTGGATTGAAAATGATGGAACTACACAAGAAACATCAATCAATGCTTGGACTCAAGGAAACTCACGAGTAATTAAAGGTAGTCAAATATCAGGTTGGACTGAGGGTGATGAAACATCAACTAATTCAACAGACTATTCATTTGAGGTGGTTCATTATTCCAATGTAGGATATACTGATACTATTCAAAGTAGTGGGAATGAAACTTCAGCAAATGATTCAGGTTATGATTGGTTAAGAGTTACTATGGTAAGTCACGGAGTTGATATCGCTGAAAATAATGGAGCAGGTGATGGAACACCAGATTTTACATTTGGTAATGGTTCTGGAAATCAAGCACAAGTTCTTAAATTAACATTTAGAATTAATGATGTAGTTGATAATTATCAACCACGTTCATTTAGAATACCAACACTTTATAGTGGTGGAACTGGATATTATACTTATGTATCTGATGATTACTTATTAGATTACAAAGTATACATTGACGGAAATTGGGGAACTGATTCAGTAAACAATGGTGGTGCAAGAGGAGATATTTCTCTACATCCAAAACTTGTTGACATTGAAGGTTTCGGTAGATATATTGGAGAAAAAACCAATACAGACTCAGACGGAATAGACGACGATACATTTGTTCAAAAAACATATCCATATTGGAAAGTTGTTTTTGAATTGGATGAAGCAAATCCAAATGTAGATGGTAATACACCATTTAGTAATTGGTATAATATAGAAAGTATTGCTGATGACGCAAACACAGCAGATGAAGATTTAAGTGATGATGTTATTGGAGACGCTAGTGGAACTTATTACTATTATAAATTAACAGACACAACCACACCAACAGCTTTGGCATCACAAGCTTTACCAGGTAAAGGATTCTTAGGAGTATCATATTTTGATTACACCTATACGGATAAAAATGGATATTACAATATCCAATTACCACGAAACAATACTTATCGTGTTTCGTTCTGGCCACCAGACGCAAATGATGATATCGGAAGTCATTCACAATTGGAATTGGATAGATATGCTATTACAAATATTAATGACGCAATCGCATCATTTAATTTCCAATCAAATAAATTTATAAATGAAACAAGTATTAATGTAGATTCACCAAGTGCATATTTAATTGGTGATGTTGACGGAGATGACTTGTTCCAATTAAATGATGCTTATTTCTTATGGGCGTATGTAAGTGGAGTATTCTCAACATCATATACTCACATTAATGGAAACACTTATCAACAATGGTCAAGTATAGATAATTTAAAAGCAAACGGAAATGCACAAACTCTCGCTTATTACCAAGCACTTAGAGGTGGTGATACAAAACAAAGAAGAGAATTTACTGCATTTTGGGATGACAGCTTACCACAAGAAACAACAACACTAACACAAGACGCTGGGGGAGTTGTTTGGTTAAATGCTTTGATGGATGATGTCGTAACAGGTAATGATACTTTACAAGTAGTAATTTTAGCAGGAACATCAACCTTTGATGACCCAGATGTAACAACAGACGGAGATGTAAATCCAGATTATACACAAGCTGAAATAGCACTTCACTTTACAGGTGATATGAATTTAACAGGAACAAAAGTTTTAGAAACATCTCAAGGTGCAGATGGATATCAAGACGCTTACACAGGAACAACATATTATCGTTGGTCAACACATACGGTTCAGAACGGAAGTTCAGGAGATAGTTCTTGGAATCAAAATTGTGTAAATGCAAGTTGTGATGACGCACCAACAGCTTGGACATATACCAACACAAACAACACCTATAATGGAAGTAGTAGAAGTATGAACTCAACACAAGGTGTGAGTTTATCATTACCAGATGACGGAAGTGTTAAAGTTCAAATGGGTAACCAAGTTGTAGTTCCATTAACAATTACACCAAGTGTAGACGAAATAACAGGACTACCAACTAAAGTAGCAGGATTTGAATTTGAAGTTAGATATAAAGAAGAACAATTACAATTTATAGACGCTCAAACAGGATTACTGCCAGGGCCGTGGATGACTTACTTAAATGAAAGTGAGATTGATGACGAGGGATACAAAACAATTTCATTTGGTGGATTAGATAACTCACCGAACAATGCACCACAAGATTACTACATTACAGAAGAAATGGTTGGATTACAATTAGTATTTAATTCAAAACTAAATGAAAACAATAACCAAGAGTGGACAGAAGCAGACTTACAATTTGTAGGAAAAGCTAACGCTGGTAATCCAGCAGGTGATGACTTACTTATGAATAGACAAAGTGGTAAGATTAGAATATGGAATAAGTTTTGGGCATTCGGTGGTGGACAACCATCAGAAGATGAAATGACTTATGTTTATCCAAATCCATATAACAATAGTGAACACGAATCTATTAACTTCCAATTCTTTATGGAACAAACTGGTCAAGTAATGATTAGTATTTATAACGCTAACGGACAAAAAGTCGGTGTAATATTAGATGAAGTCGTTAATGACGGAATGCACACTTATACTTTCTCAGACTTACCAGATGTAATAGGTGAAGGTGGATATGGTGGATATGAAGACTTGGAACCAGGTATTTATCTATTTGTAATGGAAACAGAAAACAAAATAAAGTCTAAGAAATTTACAATAATTAAATAAGGAGTATTATGAGAAAATTATTATTACTATTATTTCTATTTCCTTTAATGGCTCAGTCAATCAATGATACTGATGAAGCTAAAAAAGAACATATAGAAATGATTAAACACAAAGACCAACTTCAACAAGAAAGAATGTGGAAACAAAAAGATAACCACAGACAAGTTCAAGTTGAAGAAATGATGATGAGAATGAAAATGCACGATAGAAAAATCGTCAATAAACATAAACATCATCATAATAAATTTAATAACAAAAATTATAAACACCAAATACATTCAAAGAAAAATCGTATGATACTTGGTAGTATTGTGATTTTTAGTTTGGGATATGTTATTGGAAAAGATGATATGGACAACCGAAACAAACACCATAGAAAAGAAAGAAATTTCAGAGGAGTTAAATAATGAAAAAATTATTAGGTTTATTACTATTAACAGGAACACTATTCGCACAGGCAAATAGTATATTTACATTGAACCCAAGTGTTCATAGTGCAGGAGCAGGAAATTCAGGTATTGCGGATTCAAATTCTAAAAACCTATTTCATAATCCAGCATTTGCAGGACTTGAATCACACCAAGAAACATCATATGTAAAGTGGTTACCAAATCTTGTTGATGATATGGGATATCAAAATCTACAATACACAAGTGGTATGGGATTTTCGGTAGAAGTATTTTACTTTGATTACGGAACTCAAACAGCTGCAGATATTGGTGGTATCATAACAGGAGATTTTGATTCATCATCACTAAGAGTTGGTGGAAGTTATGCTATGGAATTAGGAGATTGGTTATTGGGTGCAAGACTTAATCTTTACAATCATAGTTTCATTGATGATATAGATATTGATATGAATTATGGAGTTGATATCGGTGCTCATAAAGTATTCGGTAACACATCATTAGGTCTTGTATTAAAAGACTTAGGTGGTGAAACGAAATTTGCAGACCAATCATCAAGTTTACCAATGTCATTAGGTATTGGTATTAAACAAAGTTTTGGTAGTTTTAGTTTACTATCAGATATAAAACTATTTGAAGATTATTCTTCATTTGGAGTTGGTGGTGAATATTTATTAGGAGAAGTAGGTAATTTAAGATTAGGGTATTATTCAGAACCAGAATTTAATGTTGATTACATCACAATAGGTGGTGGTATCAATACTAATGTTGTGGATATATCATTAGCATATCTTTACAATACCGAGAGTTTCCATAACGAAACCTTGATGTTATCATTCGGGTTTGATTTTTAGGAGAAGATAATGATAGAATACAAATGTGAAAATTGTGATTGCGAAAATTGCGATTGTGAAAATTGTAATTGTGAAAATTGCGATTGTAAATAGAGGAAAATAAAATGGCAAAAAAAGTAGTAGATACAGAAAAAATGTTAGATGATGCTCAGAATAAAAAATTCGGATTATCAATAACAAATATCGTAAGTTTAGTAACAGTGTTATCAGGTTTGATAGCAGGTTGGTATACTTTTACAGGTAGAATAGATTCATTAGAAGAAGTAGTTGAAGGATTTGCAGAAGCAAGTGATATAGAAATAGTCACTAACAAAATTCAAAGTTTTGATGATGATATCGTTTACCTAAGAGAAAAATTAGATACCGTAGGTAATGTTGATTTATCACCATTAGAAAAGGATATCGTAAATCTTAATCGTGATATTAAAGAACTTAAAGGTTCTATTAAGAATCTTAAGGTAATGATTGAAGAGTTTCACGGTGACCCATTAGCAAGGTTTAAAAAATAATGCAAATATTTAAAACAAAAGAAGCAAAACTCAAACACATACAAAATGAATTGAAACGAGATGATTTATCTTTAATTAAAAGATTAATTCTTATGGTACAATTGATGATGTTAGGGTTTGGCAAAACAGAAAAATGACCTTTATCATAACAGAACCGTGTATCGGTACTTGTGATACAGCGTGTGTTGAAGTTTGTCCAGTGGATTGTATTCACGGACCAGACGACCCAACAGGATTAGGAGCAGAAGTTATTGGTATGAAAGACCTTTCTGGGAAACAACTTTATATAGACCCAGAAGAATGTATTGATTGTGGAGCGTGTGAACCAGAATGTCCAGTTGACGCTATTTGGGATGAAGATGACGCACCAGAAGATATGCAAAGGTTCGTAGAAATTAACGCAAACTTTTTTAAAGGATAAAAAAATGAAACATATATTAAGTTTATTAATAACATTATTTTTATTTGGGTGTGCAACATCAAGTGTTGAAGCACAATCAGGTAAAACAAAAGTTCAATCAAAGATAGCTTCCTATGAAGCAGAAAAAACTCTTGATGATATCAAGTGGTTTGATGGAGAACCTGAAGGAGTTCAATTAATTCAGATTTCCATTTCAGAAAATATTCTAAATGCCTATCCAGAACTTCGTGATAAACGAGTTGGATTTGGTGTAACTCAAAGAATCATTGAAGTCTTGGAAGAAGCAGGACGATTCTACTTCGTTGAAGAAAAAGAAGAAGTATTAAATAAAATGGTTAAAGAGTGGGAAAGAAGTGTTAGTGGATTACTTGACAATGAATTAGATAGTGTTGGACAATTTGCACAAACTAAATACTTTGTATATGCAGAATTGTATGATTTTGCAGTATCTAATCAAGAAGAAATATCAAGAAGAAAAGCAAAATTAAAAAATACCACAATGGTTGGTATTCAAGTTCGTCTTGTTTCAGTTGAAACAGGTAAGTATATTACAGGTAGTGGTTTAGGAACTTCAGCAAAAGAAGGTGAAGGACTATTAAAAAATCTTGATATGTCATTTGACCAATCTACCGTTTCATTTGCAACAACGGGTGCAGTAATTACTGCAGTCGCAAATGTATTAAGACGAATGGAAAAAAGAGGTTGGTAAAATGAATGAAATGGTTACTCACATTATTATTAGTAAGTAGTTTATATGGACAAGGTTTCGGTTATAATTATATAGACCCTTGTAATCAACAAGCGGTTAATCTTAATTATACAACTGAAACAACACAAGGTGGTTTTTGGGTAACTTATTACAACCAAAGAGCATTTTTTACTTGGGAACAAGTAGCAGACGGAACATTACAAAATTGGACACAGCAAGTTTATAGTGATTTTGAAAAACTATTTCCTTGTGCGGTCAATATTGCAGAAGAAGCATTAGCATCTGCGAACACATTGGGCTTGTCGGCAGAATTAGAAGAAAGTGAAGACGAGGATATATCGGCATCGGAACCAAGTTTTATTGGTGGAGATATCGTTAATACCTTTTATAGTTATGGTTCGGTTACTTCACTAAATTCAGTTTATAGTGAAGAAAACTTTGACCTAACTAAAGAATTTAACTACACTATGAATATTACTTTGGACTTAAAGAAAGTCTTAGGGTTGTATGGTAGGAGTGGTAAGAGCAAAGAAAAGAAACAAAGTGCTTTTTGGAATGTAGGAGCATTATATTATAGAACATTTGAGGGTAGTGATTGGTTAATCACAGGTAATTACGGAAAAGTAATTAAGCAAGATGTAAACCAAGTTGGATTGATAAGTTCATCAGTTGGACAAATATCACGACAGAATTTTTTAAACATTAATGGTATGTATGGGTATAGATATCCAATACAAATGAGAAACAATACCTTAAACTTACAAACTTTTGTAAGTTATACGATTTTTCGTTATTATGAGGGATTAAAAACGGAAAACAAATATTTATTACTGGAAAGTCCTATATTGATTTATCCAGGATTTAATGTAGATTTTAACTTTACAGAAACCTTTAAGATGAATTTTGGGTTTTATGTAGGATATAATACGTTAGTTAATGATATTGGAAAACGAAATATAAGCTATTCGATAATATTTGGAACTAATTTTTAAGGAGAAGAAAATGAAGAAACTATGGTTAATCGTATTACTAATTGGATTAGTAAATGCACAAATGCCAGAACCAACAATGGTTGGTCAAGACAAACTAGAAATTCCAACTTTGACAATTAACAACTTTGTTAATCAAGCAGAAGTTGAGGGTTTAGAAGACACTCGTATTTTCTTGGGTATTACAAATATACTTACAGAAAATGTAATGGATTCACGATATGATTTAGTAGAAAATGAATCAGACTTTGAATTAACAGCAAGAGTTGTTTATCTTGGAAGACCAAGAACATCAACAACAATACTTGGAATATTTAAAAAGCAAACCACTACAACAGAAATTAGAGTTGTGGTTGAATTATTAAATAAAAAGACGGGTAAAGTCGTTAGTGGTAATGGAGTAGGAACTATTGATAAAGAAATTAGTGCTACTGGTTTTCAAATAAACGAAGAATTACCTTTCGATAGAAGTGAACTCGGTGGAGCTTTGAAAGAGGCAATAGGTAATGCGGTTCAAGAAATATTATAAAGATATACTTTCATTAATAGCATCGTTATCTTTATTAGCATCAGTTTATTTTGCAAATCATTACGATATAAAACAATTGTATCGTGAGTTTGTTGGATTGAGATTAAAAGTTCAAGTTCAAGAAAAACTAATAGATAGTTTGGAAGATAGAGTCAATTTATTATCTGACCAAAATGTAGAACTATTATTAGATTTCGCAGAACACAACGAAACTCGTGGTGAAGAAAACTCACTACTATTAGAAAGACTAAGAGATTTAGAATATAAGATTGAGGTGATGTCTATGAAGTCAACTTTGTCTTCTAATATATCAGGTAATGATAGATTTAAATTTGTAGATAAACAAGTTAATCGTGTCGGTCAATATGAAACCAAAGGGCAAGTATTGGTTGCGTGGAAAGATGATTATCTAACGACTAAGAAAGTTGATGTCAATACAATTGGTGAAATTAATTTAACACCAAAGATAGAAAAGATTAATAAAGATGAATTTGTTTCGTATATTGATGAAACATATTTAGGTGGTATAACAATTAG
>Ga0209383_1002253_pt1 | contig 11489 bp, 8 predicted proteins | sample CoawatmetaG02DNA_FD_187510 | JGI IMG/M metagenome (GOLD analysis project Ga0209383, IMG submission 187510) | Marine microbial communities from the West Antarctic Peninsula - Coastal water metaG029-DNA (SPAdes) (version 2) | ecosystem: Environmental > Aquatic > Marine > Coastal ... | reverse complement strand
ACCAATCCCACCTATTCCAACAAAATGTATAATTTCAGTTTTTGCTAATTCTATTTTCATTAATAACAGATATAATTTTCTGATTTATATTATTCCATGTATTTTGATAGCTAAAATTTTTCATATTTATTTTTTTAACTAAAAATTCGTCTTTGTTATCTACAATATTAAATAATTTATTTGCTACAGCCTCTTTATTAATTTCATTTTGATTTAAAATCCAATTACAGCCAATTTTATAATAAAAAAAAGCATTTTCAAATTGATGATTGTCTTTTGAGGTTGGCAATGGTATTGCCACGCAAGGTAAATTTAAAAAGATTAACTCAGCTAATGTTGAGGCACCTGCTCTAGTAATGCATATATTTGATTTACTCATAAAAATTGAAATATCCTCATGAAAATTAAATAATTCACAATCTATATTCATATCTTTATAAAATTTTTTTAAATCTTTAAAATTAATTGAATTAGTCTGTTGATATATTTTTAATTTATATTTTTTTGATAATTCAATTATTGATGTTTGAATCAAAGTATCAAATACTTTAGCTCCTTGGCTTCCACCTATTATCAACAAATTAATGTCATTATCGATCATATCAGCTTTTTTAGCATTATAAAATTTTTTTCTTAATAATGCAGGGATTACGCTAATCTTACATATATATTTATTTGGGAGATTTTTAATTTTATTAGAATAGCAAAAAATTCTTTCGCACGATTTAATAAAAAATTTATTTGATCTTCCTAAAACCATGTTTGGTTCAAATAAGAAGAGCTTAATATCTAAAATTTTTGATGCTAAACACAGCGGAAAAGACATGTAGCCACCTGTTGAAATCAATATATCTATTTTTTTTTTTCTTAAAAAAAAAATAGATTTTATAACTAAGTAAATTATTAAAAAGAATTGAAATGGGAGTAAAAAAATATTTTTTGATATTGGGGTTATATTAAAAACTTCTAAATTATAGTTATTTTTATCTAGAAACTTCATTCCTCGGTAATCAGTAGACATTGATATATTAAATTGATCTTTTAAATGTTCGTATAATACGGTTGCAGGTACAACATGACCTCCTGATCCACCTGTGCTAATTAAAATTCTTTGTATCATTTAATTAATTTTTCTTTTTGTTAAATTTAATATTATTCCAGATAATATTGAAGTACCTACAATTGATGATCCTCCATAACTTAAGAAAGGTAAGGTCATACCTGTTGTGGGAAACAATCTAATATTCACACCAATATGTATCAAGGTTTGAACAATAATTAAGCAAATAGTTCCAGTTAAAACTAATTTAATTTTCTCATTTTTCTCTAAATAAATTTTTTTGAAAACAGTGTAGATAAAAAATAAAAACAAAATCAATAATAGTATAATTGCTACAACACCGAATTCTTCTGATATTACAGAAATAATATAATCGGTGTGGGCTTCTGGTACTTTATTTTTTAAGGTGCCTTCACCAATTCCTTTTCCGAAGTAGCCACCACTACTAATAGCATCAATCGCTTTATCTGATTGAAAGTTATGCGTACCATCAATCGGATTAAAAAATGATAAAATCCTATTTTTGATATAACTAAATTTAGGAATATAAAAAACTATATAAAATAAAGATAATAATGAAAAACTAAAAAAAGTTAAAATTATTGATAAACTTATGCCTGAGATAAAAACTAGAGTAGCCCAAGCTAAAAAGATAAGTAATGTTTGACCAATATCAGGCTGCATCATTAATAGAAGACAGGCAGGTACAATAGCCACAAATGTTAATAGATATTTAAAATAAATATTAAAACTTTTTTCACTACACAAAATTGTAGAAATAAAAATAATTATAAATGGTTTAACTAACTCTATTGGCTGAAATCTTGGTAGAAAAAAAAGATTAAGCCATCTTTTAGATCCTTTGATCTCAGTACCTAGAACGGGCACTAAAAATAAAAAAAATAATGATATTAAAAAAAAATAAAAAGAAATCTTAAAGAGATTTTTCTTACTTAGAGATGAAAAAAATATCATTACAATCAAACCAATAAAAATATACGCCAAGTGTTTGAAGAAAAAAAAATAGTTATTAGTATCTAATTTATCAGAGGCAATTAAGGAGGTTGATACTAAAGAAAAAAATAACCCCAAAATAAATAAAAATATTATTAATAAAAAAAGTGTTTTATCTAGATTCTTCCACCATTCATAATAAAATTTATATATTAAATTAAGATTAAACATTTATATATTTTTTAATTAGTTTATTAAAATATTCTCCACGTTGTTCAAAATTTTTGAAATTATCGAATGAGGCTGCTGATGGGCTAAATAAAATTATTTTATGAGTAATATTTTTATCAACCTTAATATCTAAAAATAATTTTTTAACTGAACTCTTTAAGTCTAAAAAAGATTCATATTTCATCAATTTTTTTATTTTATTTATAAAAAAATTTTTGTTAGCTCCAAAAACATATGCTTTAATATTTTTACAATTTTTCCTTGATAGTGATAACTTATCTCCTTTTTTAGCTTGACCACCAACTATCCAATAAACATTAATTAAGGATTTTAATAAAATTGCTGATGAAGAAAAAGTTGTGGCTTTTGAATCATTAATAATTGTTAATTTCTTCGATTGAAAAATTATTTCTTGCCTGTATTTTAGTCCTTTAAATTTTTTTAATGTTTTGTATAGAATATTTTTTTTAAGTTTTAGTATTTTAGCAATTTCTAGAATAAATTTTAAATTCTCCTTGTTTCCTTCACTGTTAAAAAATGGATTATTTATTTTTTTTAAGAAAATACTATCTATATTTTTTTCAATTTTTATTAATTTAGGTAAAAAATTTTTAGATTTTAATTCTCTATTAATATAAAAATTTTTTATATTTAAAATAGCAAAATCTTTCTTGGTTTGATTCTTTATTAATCTAAATTTAGCACTTACATATTTATTTATAGTCTTATGTCTTTCAAGATGGTCTGGTGATATATTTAAAATTACCGATATATTTGATTTGAATAATTTACTATATTCTAGCTGATATGATGAGGCTTCTATTACAAAAACTGTTTTATTTGTTATTTTTTTCTCTGAAAGTACAGGATTGCCAATATTACCTACTAATCTAACATCTACTTTCTGATCCCTTAATGCATCGTATAAAATTTTAGCAGTAGTTGATTTACCATTAGTTCCAGTAATTGTTATCTTATTATTTTCTTTATTATGGTTATAAAAAATATCCAAGTCTGTATAAATCTTTTTATAATTATTCTTTAAAAAATTACTTAAGTTACATTCATTAATATTTATTCCTGGGCTAATTATTATATAGTCAAATTTAACTTTTGTTATTTTTGTATTATCAATCTTAAATTTATCATCATGTGTAGTAATTTTATTATTTTTCTTTAAATATTTAAGAACAGATAAACCACTTTTCCCTAGACCATAAATTAAAATTTTTTTCTTATAAAAAATATTTAAGTTATTTAACATTATCTAAGTTTTAATGTTGCCAAACCAATCATTGCAAGAATTATTGCAATAATCCAAAACCTAATTACAACAGTAGATTCTGACCAACCCTTTTTTTCAAAATGATGGTGAATAGGAGCCATTCTAAAAACTCTTTTTCCGGTAAGTTTAAAAGATATTACTTGTACGATAACTGAAACTGCTTCTAAAACAAATAAGCCACCTGTTATAGCCAAAACGATTTCATGTTTAGTAATTATCCCAACTGCACCTAATGATCCACCAAGTGCTAAAGATCCTGTATCACCCATGAATATTTTAGCAGGTGGTGCATTAAACCATAAGAAACCGAGACATGCTCCAATAATTGAGCCACAAAAAACAGCCACCTCTCCCATTCCTTCTAAATAAGGTATATTCAAATATTCCGAAAATACTATATTACCAGTGACATAACTAATAAATGCAAAGCATCCTGCTACCAATATAACTGGCACTGTCGCTAATCCATCAAGTCCATCAGTTAAATTAACTGCATTTGAAGAACCTACAATTATGAATACTGAAAATGGTATAAAGAACCAACCTAAATTTATAATTAAATTTTTAAAGAATGGAAAGTATAAATTTGTTAATTCAGTATTTTCAGATAATTGCAATAATCCAAAAATACCAATTACTGCTATAAAAATTTGCGCAATAAGTTTAAATCTAAATGAAATACCAGCAGAATTTTTAAATTTAATTTTTTTATAATCATCTAAGGCCCCAAGTAAACCAAAGCTTGTTACAATATAAAGTAAAAACCATATATGATAATTAGATAAATCACCCCATAAAAGTATTCCTGAAAATAAACCTAATAATATTAGAACTCCTCCCATTGTGGGAGTTCCAATTTTTTTTATAATATGTTCTGATGGACCGTCATCTCTAATTGGATCTAAGATTTTTCTTGTAGAGAAAAATTTAATAAATGGAGTACCAACTAGCAAAACTATAATCATCGAGGTAAACATCGCTAACCCAGTTCTAAAGGTAAGATATTTGAATACATTAAGAAAACTGTATTGATCCACTAATTGAGAAACAAAACTATAAAGCATTGATTTTACCGGTCTTTATTTGATTAGTTAGACTGTTAAGTCCTGTAGAGTTAGACCCTTTAATCATTAAATAATCATTATTATTTAAATTATTTTTAATCAAATCAATTATTTGAGATTTCTTATTTATAACAATACCTTTTTTTGTTTTATTAAGGTTATTAAAAATCCATTTCGCATGCTCACCTATAACATTAATATTTTTAAGAGATGTTTTGTTAATACTTTTTGCAATTTCCACATGTAATTTTTTTGAATATTTTCCAAGTTCTAACATATCACCAATCACTAAATGTTTTTTTGAATTAGTAACTTTAATCATATCAAAATTTTTTAAGGCTGATTTCAACGATAATGGGTTTGAATTATAGCTTTCATCCACAAGGTATAAATTTTTTTTAAATAATTTAACTTTCATTATATCTCCACGACCATTTACTGCTCTATGATCATAAAAAATATTTTTATCTAATTTATGTATATCTTTAAAAATTGATATAATTACAATTGATGCTAATAAATTTTTTAAATCATTCTCAAAAAAAGAATTTAAATAAAAAAATTTTTTTATTTTGTTAATATTTATAGATACTTTATATTTAGATTTTTCTTTTAAAATAGAATCTAAATTTACTGTTGCACTTTTATTATTTAGACTGAAGGACAAAATTTTTAAATTTCTTTTTAATCCAATCTTTTTATGGAAATTATAAAAATTGTCATCTTTGTTTAAAACAAGATAACCACCATCTTTTATGTTATTAATAATTTCAGATTTTGCTAAGGCTATTTGATTAATATTTTCAAAATTTTTTATATGTGCGTAAGAAATATTAGTAATCACACCAACATCAGGCTTGATAATTTTTGATAAATAATCAATTTCTCCTTTCTTATCCATTCCAATCTCAAAGATACCAAAGTCATCATTTTGTTTCAAATTAAATAAACTTAGCGGAACACCAAATTTATTATTAAATGATTTAGGCGAATAGGTCGTTTGACTAATTTTACTCAAAGATTTTCCTATCAATTCTTTGAGTGAAGTTTTACCACAACTCCCTGTTATTGAAATAATTTTACTAGATAAATTTTCTCTTAGGATGGAAGATGCTTTTGTTAAAAATTTTAAAGAGTCTTTTACTACTATTTTTTTCTTAGATTTCTTTTGGTTGTTGACTATTGCTAGGGATGCTCCCCTTGCAAAAGCCTCTTTAACAAATAAATTACCGTCTTTATTTTTACCTCTAAGTGCAAAGAAAACATTATTTTTTTTAATTTCATTAGAATTTATTGATGCATTCTCAATTACTAGTTTTGATGAAATATTAGTTGAATTACTCAATTCTTTTAAAATATTTAGCCTAATATTGCTTGATAGTGTTTTATTTTTAATTTTAATATTTTTTAATATTTCTTCTTGATCGGAAAATAATTTTTTTATTCTTTTATATTCTTGAGTTGTTTCATGTCCTTTACCTGCAACAATTAAAATATCACCAATTTTAAGGTCAAATATTGCTTTATTAATAGCATTAGCTCTATTTGGAATCTCATAAATTTTAGATTTATTGATGTTTTTATATATAGCTGCCCTTATTTTTTTTGGGTTTTCATTTCTTGGATTATCATCTGTTAAATAAATTTTATCACAATATTGATTCGCAATTTTACCCATCATTGGTCTTTTTGCTTTATCTCTATTTCCACCACAACCAAAAACTATTGAAATTTTTCTATTTATAAATTGTTCTTTTAAACTCTTTAAAGATGCCTCTAGTGCATCAGGTGTATGAGCATAATCTAATATAGCTTTTGAATTATTTTTAATAATTCCAATTTGCTCTAACCTCCCACTTATAGGTTTTAAGTTATCAATCGTACTTATTATTTTTTTAAGACTTAAGTTGCTTTTGGTTGCTGCTATTATTGCCATTAAAATGTTTTTAATCTGAATCTTTCCTATTAAACTCGTTTCAAATTTATAGATATTCTTATTATATTTTATTTGAACTATTTGTTTTTCATTTTGATACTCGTGTGAAATTATTTCTAAATCACTATTGTTATTAGAAATCGTTTCAATTTTTAATTGATTTTTTATGGCAATCTCTTTAATTCTTCTATATTCCGGAATTTCTATGTCGGTAATAATATTTCCATTTTTTTTAAGTAATTTTTCAAACAGAGATAATTTGGAATTAAGATAGTCACCAAATGTTTTGTGATAATCTAAATGATCATGTGATAAATTCGTAAATATAGCTGTATTAAATTTTAAGCCATCTAATCTATTTTGTTTAAGTCCATGACTAGATGCTTCTAATATTACATCATTAATTTTTTCCTTTTTAAGTTTATTCAAAATTATACTTAGGGCAATAGGATCACTAGTTGTGTTTGAAACTTTTTTTATATAATTCTGTGTTTTAACACCCAATGTTCCAATTGAAGCTACTTTTTTTTTATTTAATCTTAAAATTTGAAAATAAAAATCAGCTACTGAAGATTTTCCATTTGTTCCTGTTACAGCAATTATATTTTTTGGCCTGTCTTTATAGATTGTATAGGAAAATTCAGATAAAGATTTTCTTACGTTAGAAGATCTTATAAATAGAATGTTTTTTTTTAAACCTTCGTATTTCTGATTAGAAATAATAATTTTTGCTCCCTTTTGAATTGCATGACTAATAAATTTATTACCATTTATCTTCGTTCCTTGTATTGCAAAAAAAATATTATCTTTTTTACACTTTAGACTATCAAAGCAGAGACCAGAAAAATATTGATTTTTATGCTTTAATTCTATTCCTTTGATAAAATCTCCGATGATCATGAATAATCTAATTTTCTATATATTTTGTGGCTAGAATAGGTCCAATTTTATCTATAATTTTTCCTGCAGCCTCAACTGATGTCCATCCAGCTGTATTTCTTGGGCTACCCTTTAGCTTAAATCCTGAACCATCTCTATATTCATATACATAATCTTTATTGTTTTTTGTTGATTCAAGCATTAGCACTAATACATATTTGGGATTATCTGCTGGAAATACTGACGCGAGTGTATTAATTTTAGTATTCGAGTATATGCTATTGACTACCTGGTCCGCTGTTCCAGTTTTACCACCTACTTGATACCCTTTAACATTTATAAGTTTTGCCGTGCCCTCTAAAACTACTTTTCTTAGCATGGCATTCATCTTTTTAGAGACATCATTCTTTAAAACTTTTATTTTTTTATGCTTTTTATCTAAATCTGTTTTTATTATAGTTGGTTTAATATCATAACCTCCATTTGTGATTATTGAATACCCTTTGGCTAATTGCAGTATTGTTGTAGTTATACCATGACCAAACGCAATGGTTTCAAGTTTACAACCCTCATACCAATCTATTGGCTGAGGTTTTCCTACTTCATCAATGTCGAAGTCTATCTTATTCAAAATACCAATAGTCTGTAGAAATAATTTATGCTTCTCAATTCCAATTTTTCTTACAATTCTAACTGATCCAATATTTCCAGACTTTATGAGAATTTGCTCAACAGTTAAGTCTGATGGCATTTTATTATCATACTCTTTAATATTATGCTTCTTTCCACAGCTAATACTTTTTTTTGAATCTAAAAATTCAGTATCAGGCTCTATTAATCCTTCGTTTATTCCAGATGCAATAGTGAAAGTTTTAAAAACTGAACCTAACTCATAAGTTCCTTTTGTAATTTTATTAATATAATTAACATCTTTAATTGTTTCTCTTTTGTTTAGATTAAAATCAGGTAAAGAAACCATAGAAAGTATCTCACCATTATTTACATTCATTAAAATAGCAGCACCACCCTTAGCTTCAAATATATTTTGGAATCTTAAAAGCTCCCTCCTAATTAAAAATTGAATATCTAAATCTACTGTCAATTTAAGAGGCTTATTTATTTTTTTTAACTCTTCATCAAAGGACTTTTCGATTCCAGAAATACCATTGTTATCATTATCTATCTGACCAATTATGTGACTAAATAGATTCTCTTGTGGATACAGCCTTACCAAACTTACCTCTGAAGATATTGATTTATCTCCGAGCATCATAAGCTCTTCATATCTTTTTGGTCTTATATTTTTTTCTAAATAAAAAAATCTATCTCCATCTAATTTTTTTTTAATTTTTGAAAGATTTTCATTTTTATAAATATGATTTAACATCAACAATAGATGTTTTTTATTAATAACTTTAGCAGGGTGAATGCCTACATTAATTGAGTCGACTGTTTTAACTAAATAATTTCCATTTCTATCAATTATATCTGCTCTATAATTTTTTTTGGTAATTGATGTTTTAATATTATTTTCTGTTTTTTTTAATGAACCTAAATGAAGAAGTTGAATTGAATAGATAATTGAAATTATTAAAAAAATAAAGAAAATGAAGGCTATTCTATTAAATTCAATATTTAAATTCGTTTTACTTTTTTTATATGAAAATGAATTTTCATACTCCTCCAAAGTAACATTGTTTTTTTTATCACTCATCGTTTATTTTCTGTATCAAATTACTTACCTTTATTTGAGCATTCATTTGAGTTAATTTTTTAATCTTCAGGATATCAATTTTTATTAAGTCTTTTTGAAAGTATTGAGTTTGATATTGGGTTAATTTTTCTGGTGAACTTAAATAGTTATACTCTAAAAGTATGTCACCAAATTCAGATTTTAAAGAAGTAATTCCCTCATCTACTGTGAGAATTTTATCTTCTATTTCTTTTGTAGAGTTTTTTACCAATGATGTGGATAGGATTAATACAAAAATAATTATAAGCACTACTTTCTTCATAGTTTTTTAGAAAAATTTTCAATCTTAATTAAATAGTCAAACTTCTCAAGAATATCAGTTTCAAAATCATAAAAATCTTCTTTTTTTATAACATATCTTAATTTAGCAGATCTTGAAGGGGGGTTTTCTTTAACCTCTTTTGCTGATGGTAATATTGGTTTTTTATTTATACATTTAAATAAGTTAATTTTTTCTTCATTCTTTGGCATGTAACGTGAAACACTTTTATTTTCTGATAAACTTTTAAAAAAATATTTTACTATTTTATCTTCAAGTGAATGAAATGTAACAACTGCTATGATACCATCTTTTTTAACAACCTTTGAAGCGTTAATTAGTCCATAGATTAACTCACTAACTTCTTTATTGACAAATATTCTTAACGCTTGAAAAACTTTGGTTGCACTGTGTGTTTTTTGATTTTTTTTTCTTTTTGATGAATCAATAATTCTTACTAGCTCCTCTGTTGTGATTTCTCTAGTTGCTCTATCCTCTACAATATTGTGCGCTATTCTATTGCTATCTTTTTCATCTCCAAAATATTTAAATATTTGTGCAAGCTCTTTTTCATTTAAATTATTAATCACTTCTTTTGCGGAAAAATCATTTATTCCCATTTTCATATTAAGCTCACCAATAGTCTCAAAGGATAAACCTTTTTTGGGATCTTTTATTTGTGTATAAGAATAACCCAAATCGAAAATTACCCCTTTTATATTTTCATCTTTAAGCTTTAGGTTAGTTAATTCACTAAATTTGATATTCTTAAATAAAAATCTATCTTCAAATTTATTTTGAATTTCTTCAGCTTTTTTTAAACTTTCTAAATCTCTATCTAATCCTATAACTTTGGTCTTCTCAAAATCTAAAATTTTTTTTGTATATCCACCTTGACCAAATGTGCAATCTATAAATGTGCCACCATATTGAGGGGTAATAATGCTAATTATTTCACTTAGCAATACCGGATAATGATTTCTCAAATCTGGTATTATGGTGGCTATCATTTATTTTTTTAAAGACCATTAATTTTTTTGTCTTCTTAAAAATGCTGGAATTTCTAAATCATCATCTTCAGAGATATTCTCACTAGTATCTGCTGATAATAAACCTTCATTTTCTGTAGTTTCATCATCTGAGCTAAATAAATCTGGCGAAGTTTCACCTTCAACACCAAAATTTTCAAGTCCATTAGAAACGTGTTCTGCTTCTAGTGAATTGCTTGTTTCATCGTTGTTAGCTGAGCTAGGTACTTCTTCTGAAAATGATTGCTCATAATCATTTGATTGGTTATTCTCAACAATGCTCTCTACTTCTTGATTAATAGCATTTTGTTCACTCGACATTTCTGATGCTAAACTATTAACAGCTGGTTCTACAGTAATTTCATTTTCTAACTTTAATGCGTTTGCACCATGAGTGATGGGGCTAGTCATTGTAGGTGAAAAATTAAATGATTGAGCTGCACCTGCAGCGTTAAAGTCAGAATAACCAGGATTTCTATTCTGTATTCTGTGAACCATATTAATTACAGACTTGCTTTCTGGCTGCTGTCCATCCAGTGCTGTTGCAACAATTGATACTCTAATCTTTCCATCAAGATCTGCTGAAGTAATAGCTCCAATAATTACTTCTGCTTCTGGATCTACTTCAGCTCTTATTTTGTTTACTACCTCATCAACTTCAAAAAGCTTAAGATCCTTACCACCGGTAATATTTACTAATAATCCTTTAGCACCTTTTAATGTATAATCATCAATTAATGGATTGCTAATTGCCATATCTGTTGCTATTGCTGCTCGACCTTCTCCTTCAGCTTCACCAGTTCCCATCATAGCTTTACCCATTGAAGCCATTACAGTTTCAACATCAGCAAAATCTAAATTAACTATACCTGGTCTAACCATTAGATCAGTTACACTTTGTACACCTTGCATCAAAACATTATTTGAGAGATTAAATGATTCTTCAAATGTAGTTTGTTCATTTGCAATCTTAAATAGATTTTGATTTGGAATTACAATAATTGTATCAACATGTTTTCTTAATTCTTCAAGACCTTGTT
>Ga0209383_1002250_pt1 | contig 11500 bp, 12 predicted proteins | sample CoawatmetaG02DNA_FD_187510 | JGI IMG/M metagenome (GOLD analysis project Ga0209383, IMG submission 187510) | Marine microbial communities from the West Antarctic Peninsula - Coastal water metaG029-DNA (SPAdes) (version 2) | ecosystem: Environmental > Aquatic > Marine > Coastal ... | reverse complement strand
GATTGTCTATTTTAAGTTTTGAAATAACTGTTGAAGCCAATTTGTCACCAGAGGGCTCACCAGTTATAATAAAAATTTTTTTCATATAACTTTAATAAAGATATTATTTTTATTAGCAAAGCTTATGCATTTAGTTTTATCTAAGAATATATTTTTTTTAGACTTTAAAACTATTCCTTTTAAACCATATTTTTTACAATCTTTTAAGGTTTGAAGACCAATAGTAGGTAAATCCATCCTTAAATCTTGTTTTTTTTTAGGTATCTTAATCAGTATTCCTTCTGATTTTTTCTTTAACATTGATAGCATTTTCTTTGTCCCGTACTGATCTTCAGTTGCTATGATAGAACCATTTTTAACAATAACTGCTTGAACGTGATCTAAGTTATTTAGTTTATTAAAATAAGCAATTCCTTTTTTAATAGAATTACTATCACTCAAATTTGGTTTCAATTTGGTATAGTTTCCACTTTTACCAGTTAGTTCTGGGTTAAAAAAGATAGAACTAATAACATTTATATTTTCGTTTTTTAAAATTTTTATTATAGCTTTAATAATTGCCGCATCACCTAATTTTGCTGCTCTAATTATACCAGGCATATAATAAACACCCTTGATATCCAATCTTAATGTTGAAAATTTTGGCTTTGTAATTTTACCTGCAAATAAGACTTTTTTTGATTTTTTTTCTTTAATCAAACTTATTATTTTTCCAAACTTACCAATGCTTATTCGATGAGAGTTTGCGTCTTTTTTAAATTTATTATCTTTTGAAAAATCAATAATAAAATATTTTTTATTTAATTTTCTTATTTTTTTAAGGACAGCTTCTGAAAAATCAGTATCTCCTAAAAATAGTCCAATCATTTTATTTTGAATATGGTGTGCAAATAGGTCTTTTTTTATCTTTCTCTAAAAAATTCACTACCTCTAATACAAGTTCATTCTTTTTAAAATCTTGATTTAGATTAATTAAATTTTGAGTTAAATTTTCATCCTTGAAAATTTCTTTATAAGCATCACTTAAGGTCATGATTTCTTTATTTGGAATATTTTTTCTTCTTAAACCTATTAAATTTAATCCTTGCAGAACACTTCGATTACCATGAGCTATTCCATATGGTATAACATCTCTTACAACACCACACATTCCTCCAATCATTGCTGATTTTCCAACTCTAGTGAACTGTTGTACTGCTGAGTTACCACCAATTATAACATGACTTTCTATGTGTGCATGCCCACCTAATGGAACATTGTTTGCTAAAATAACATTATCTTCGACTAAACAATCATGTGCTATGTGCGAAGAAACCATAAATAAACAGTTATTTCCTACCTTAGTTAATCCACCACCACCTTCAGTACCAGGGTTAATAGTTACATATTCTCTAATTTTATTATTATCACCTATTTCAAGCTTCGTTTGCTCGTCATTAAATTTTAAATCTTGAGGATCGTTTCCAATTGATGCAAATGAGTAAATCTTATTATTTTTTCCAATTCTGGTATATCCCACGATACTTACATGTGAATGTATTACAGAATTTTCTCCTACCTCAACATTCGGGCCTATTACAGTGTAAGCGCCAATACTAACATTGGTACTAATTTTTGCTTTTGGATCTATAATTGCCGTTTTGTGTATCATTTATTATTCTTTAAAAAATCTCGAATATTTTTTGCTGGATATCCCATTACTTTTGAGTTGTCAGAGATATCTTTTATCACACCACTGCCGCCAGCTATCTCTACATTATTTCCGATTGTTAAATGACCAGAAATACCAGCTTGTCCACCAATTCGAATATTGTTACCAAGAATAGAGCTCCCAGCAATTCCTACCTGTCCAGCTATGATTGAATTTTCGCCAATTTTAACATTATGGGCAATATGAACCTGGTTATCTAAAAATGTATTTTTACCAATCACAGTATTTGACATGGAGCCTCTATCAATAGTGCAGCCACATCCAATTTCACAATTTTCAGCAATTATAACAAATCCAATGTGTGGATATCTTAAATTTTTTTCATTAATAGGAAAGAAACCAAATCCATGTTTGCCTATAACGCAATTATCTAAAACACGAACATTATTATTAATTAATGTATTTCTTATAATAACATTTGATCCTATTGAACAGTTGTCTCCAATTGAAACATTTTGTTCAATAATTGAATTATGACCGATTAAACAATTAGCTCCAATATTAACATTATTACCAATTAAAACGTTTTTTCCAAATTTAACTTTATCTTGAAATTTTGTTTCAGCAATATCCTTGGCTGTATAATCAAAGTTATCGTTAATTGAATTTGGATAAAATTTTGATGTAACTTTAGAAGTTGAAACTAAAACATTCTTAACAAGTAATGGTTTGCAGTTTTTAGGTAATTCATTTTTTAAGTTTTCAGTTGTTATGCAAAAAGAGGCTTTAGTATTTTTTGCAATTTCCTTATATTTTTTAGAGTGAAAAAAAGTAATGTCATTTTTTTCTGATGTAAATAAATCTTTTATATCAGCTATTTTTTGATCATTAACAATTTTAAGATCATCAAGATTTATTAGCTGTAAAATATCTGAAATTTTAAAGGGTCCATTATTTTTAAAAAAAGGATTAATCATCTGAACCTTTTTACCAAAGCAAATTAAGCTGTGTTATCAAGATTTGTTGCTATTTATTTCTTATCAACAATAGTGGCAGACCATTGAGCATCAGCCATTTTTTTCCCGTGGACAAAAGCATCACCTTTGTATTTCCAAACTCTACCATGTGTTCTAATGGCTTGAATTTTTAATTCAAGTTTGCAATCAGGTATAACAGGGCTTCTAAATCTTGCTTTTTCAATACCCATTAAAAATACTAATTTATTATCATAGGTTTCTTTATCTAGACCATGAGCTGTTAATGCAGCTGCAGCTTGACCAAAAGCTTCAACTATTAAAACACCAGGCATGACAGGATTGCCAGGAAAATGACCTTGTACGAAAAAACTATCTTTTTTGACATTAACAATAGCTGTTGCTGAAGATAATTTTTCAATATCATGCAACTCATCGATCAGAAGCATTGGCTCCCTATGAGGAAGTAAATTTGCAATTTGTTGTTTATTAAGAATATCTTTTTTCATTTATCTTATTTTAATTTCATCAATTTCTTCATTTATGATCTTAATAATTTTATCAGTAATATCTAATGATATTTTACCAATAATTAAATTTTTTTTTTGTAAAATAACAGATATTTCATTGTCTTTAGAAAATTTTGAAAGAATTGGATTGATTAATATAACCAGCTTATTTGTACTATCAACTTTAAGTTGATTAAAGTCTCTAATTATTTTTTTTCTATTTTGGTTATATTTATTAATTTCCAATCTTAAAATATCAACTTTTTTTTTAAAATCAGTTTCAGAAATAATATTCTTTTGAGAAATTAGCTTTGTTTCATTTTGTTTAAATTTTTTTTCTTCCTTCTTAAAAAAAACTATGTTTTTATTATTAATTACATTTAATTGTTTTAAAATTGAAACACCAGGTTTTGATGTTGAGATAATTCTATCCATATCAACAAAAACTATTTTTTGCTCTGAATGAACAGGATTTATAAAAAATAAAAATAATGTAAGAATTGAAAAAAAAAAACTCATTAAAAAGTTGTTCCGATATTAAATCTAAAGGATTCAGTTAAATCATTTTTACCTTTTGTAATTACTTCAGATAAAGAAAAGTTTAAAGGGCCGATCGGTGTAAAGAAATCTACGGCTATTCCTACCGTGGATCTAATTTTGTTTTCATCATTTAGGCTTGAATTGTAATCTATACCCCATATATTTGCTGCATCAAAAAAAACAGAAAAATTAGTATTTTGTAAACTAGGCATAATTTGAGGAAGAGTGGTTGCTATATTAATAGCAGCAGCATAATTACCTCCTATATAGTCAGTTCCATCTTTAGGTCCAACTTTCCCAGACTCAAAACCTCTTAATTTGCTGGATGGTAGAAACAATCTTTCTGAAAGTTTAATATCATTACCAGTTAATGAATTTGCTGATTTTATATAAATCCCAAAAGATAAAATATTTTCATTTAACCATTCATTATAAATTTTGTGGTCATATGCATTCATGAAAGTATAGTTCTCACTTAATAATGGAATATTTTGAGTGAACCTACTAATGAAACCATCAGATGTTTTATGTTTTTGATTTCTTTTATCATAACTAAATGTTTGATTAAAAAATGTATCAAAATACGAACCTTCTTGTTTTTTCATGCTAGCAGAGGCTGTAGAATCAGTATCGAGTTTTTCTACGTAAGAAGAAAATCCTGTATTCCAAAATAGATCATCATAAAACTCAAAAGCACTACCGACTGAAAAACCGGTTTTATTTGATTTATATCCAAAGTTTTTAAGACGATCAGTAATTGTGCTTTCCAATGATGCATTTAAAGACCTGTTAGACCCTTTGTAATTTGGATTATTTAATGCGATTAGACCTTTTAAAGTTTCTGCGCTAATTGAAACATCGGAAGAAAACTCTATACCTCTACCAAGAAAGTTATTTTCGGATACTCCAAAAGCAACTGTTCCTCCAGTAGTACCAACACCAGCACCCGCCATAATTTCTCCCGTTGGTTTCTCTTCCACTGAAATATTTATTATTTTTTTATTTGTATTGAGACTATTTATAACTTTTGATTCAACTTTACTAAAAAAATTAAGTGACTTTAAATTATTTAGAGTTCTAGTTTGAAGTATCTCGTTAAAGGCATCACCTTCATCAATAAATAAATTATTTCGAATTACCTCTTCACGTGTTATATTGTTTCCAAATATATTTATTTTTTCTACATAAAATTTTTCAGACTCCGCTATATCAAAAGTAAGATTAATCAAATTACCTTCTATTTTTTCATTCACTGTAGAATTTAAAAATTCAAATTGTTCATTTAAAACAATTTTATCAATTTCTTCTAAAATTCTATCAATAGAATTTAGTGAGTAATTTTTTCCTTTGAGCGCTTTGAATAAGTTATCTAATTGATGAAAGTTATCACGTTCATAATCAATGGGTAGATTAAGATTAAATTCATTAAAATAGAATTTTTCACCAGATGAAATATTATAAATAATTTCAAACTCATCATTACCAAGGTAATTAGCAAAAGACGACTCGATTATCACATCATAGAATCCTTTGTTTTTATAAAAATTATTTAATAGTCTTTTGTCATAATTAATAAGATTTTCATTTAGATATTTTTTACCAGAAATAAATTTCCAAAATCTGTACTCTTCGCTAAGTATAATGTTTAGGAGAGAGCTATCCTTAAATTTTTTATCGCCAATAAATGAAATTTTTGAAATTTTAGATTTTTCACCAAGTTCTATTTCATAGAGAAGATCAATCTTATTATCACCCAGGTCTTGGAAAGATGATATAATTTTTGAAAAATAATACCCTTTGTCTTTAAGATATTTCAATATGGCCACCTCATCCCTTTCAACTAAAGTAGAGTTATATGATGATCTATTTTTTGATGATAAAATTTCATACAAAGACTCTTCAGTCTTTTTTCTTTTGATACCTTCAATGAAGACTGTTTGGATTATTGGATTTTCCAATACATCAATAATTAAACTATTATTTTCAATTTTGACTGTAACATCTTTGAAAAAACCAGATTTATATAAATTTTTTAAAATTTTATTAATTGAATTTTCATCTAAAGATTTATCATTAGCAATTTCTGAAAAAACTAATATTGTTTCATTAGAAATTCTCTTATTTCCATTAACAATAATTTTTTCATAGTTTTTTGAATAGACAGAAACAGTTAAAATAAAAAAAATAGTAAATTGTAAAAAATATTTAAACATATCGAGCTTATACACTCATGGAGTCAATTTTTAAACTTACATAATCAGCTAATTTATTAATTTGATCAATATTTCTTGGCTTTATTGATTTAAATTTCTTAAATTCGACAGTATCAGAGATTTTTAATAATATTTTTGATATATCGGTAAATCTAATCTTATTGTTCAAAAAAAGGTTCACTAATTTATCATTTGCACTAACAATTATAGTTTCAAATAAAGAGTCTTTTTTACTCATTTTTTTAATTATTTTTATTACTGGAAATCGTACAGTATCTATTTTTTTAAGGTCAAGATTATTTAAAATTTTTATATCAATCTTTTTTGATTTGATATTTTTATTAAAGTAAATGGAATTAAATATTGGAATTGTCATATCGGTATCATGAACTAAAAGCTTTGATAGGCCATTGTTGAATTTTACTATGGCATGTAGGTACGATTTTGGATGTATAAGAATTTCAAGCTGATTATAATTAAGATCAAAAATTTTTTTTGCTTCAATAATTTCAAAAACTTTATTCATCATTGTTGCGGAATCAATTGTAATTTTTTTTCCCATTGACCAATTAGGATGTTTTAAAGCATCCTTAATAGAGATATTATAAAATTCTTTTAAAGAAAGGTTTCTAAAAGGACCGCCAGAAGCAGTTATATAAATTTTTTCAAAATTGTTTCTTTTACTATTATTTATTAAAGCCCAAATAGAAAAATGTTCTGAATCAACTGGTATAAAATTTGTTTTATATTTTTTTAAATCCTGTTTAATTAAATTCCACCCACAAATTATGGATTCTTTATTGGCTATTGCAATGGTTTCTGTATATTTAATAATGTCTAATGTTGGTTTTAATCCTTGAAAACCTGAAATAGCACACATTGAGTAATTAATTTTTTTTTTTGTATTAAAAATTCTACTTAATGAATCAAAGTTTTTATATACTTTTATTTTGGTATTCTTCAAAATTTTAGTTGTAATTAAAAATGAATTATTGTCAGCAATAATGATATTTTTTGCATTAAAAAACTTAGCTTGTTTAATCAATTTTTTATAATTTTTATTTGCTGTAAGTAATTCAATCTCAAAATTTTTTTTATCTTTTTTAATGATATTTAATAAAGACGAGCCAATAGATCCTGTTGAACCAAAAATTGCTATTTTTTTCATACTAGATAATTATAAACAAATAAATTCCAAGTGGAATTGCAAAAATTATACCATCTATTCTGTCCAAAACACCTCCATGTCCAGGAAGTATATCACTTGTATCTTTTACTTGTGCTTTGCGTTTAAGAAATGAAATAAATAGATCACCCAACTGCGAGGTTAAAGATATAATAATTGTTATTATGGTCATGTTAAATAAATTTTCATTAATTTGCTCTTCATAAAAAAATGGAATCAATAAAATGGAAAAAATAAATGAGCCAATAGATCCAGATATAGTTTTATTAGGACTAATTGTAGTAAGTTTTTTACCTTTAAGTATCTTTCCAAAAACAAGACCTCCTAAATCAGACATAATTGCAACTAAAATAGAGTATAGAAGATAAATTTTAAGATTTACATAGTGAGATACTATGGCTAAAATTAAGTAAACTATTCCTGACAAGTAAAATAATGACAGAGTCTTATACAAAAACCTGAGGAACTTATCATTTATAATATTTTTTCTAAAAATTTTTGATATTAAAGCATAAAATTCAATCCATGAAATCATTGCTATAATGATTAAAGCAACAATCATTATATACGTATAAAAAAACATTCCAATTAGGAGGGCTATTAAAAAAACCGATGTTATGATTCTTTTTTTAAGATTTTGGTTCATTAAATTGATCCAAAATTTCTTTTAATACTTTTAAAATTTTTTAAAATTTTTTTAAAGTCATTCTCATTAAAATCAGGCCATAGTTTCTTTTCAAAAAAAATTTCTGTGTAAGACAATTGCCAAAGTAAAAAATTGCTTAATCTCTGTGTACCACCTGTTCTAATTAATAAATCAGGATCTGGCAAATTCTTTGTATACAAATTGTTATCTATATTTTTTTCGTTTAATTTAATTTTTTTTTTTTTTATTCTACTAATTGAATTGATTAATTCAATTTTAGAACCATAATTTAAAGCAATATTAATTTGTAATGATTTGTTTTTTTTAGTTATTTTTTCAGACAATTTTATTGATTTTTGTAACTTAATGGGTAATTTTTTTAACTCACCCATAAATTTAAGTTTAATATTTTTTTCAATAAGTTTATTGATATTTTTTTTTAAAAAATTTTCCAATATCTTAAATAAAAAATTAATTTCATTTTTGGGTCTTTTCCAGTTTTCTGTAGAAAAAGTGTAAAGAGTTAAAAATTTAATTTTTTGTATAATGCACTGATTAATAACTCGTTCAACAGTATTTAAACCAGCTTTATGGCCTGCATTTCTTGAACGTTTATGCTTAATACCCCACCTTCCGTTTCCATCCATAATGATGGCAACATGATTAACTGGGTTCATATCGTCATTATTTCTTTTTCTTTGGCTTCAACTTTTTGATCTATAGTTTTAATGTGCTCATCAGTAAATGCCTGTACTGCTTTTTCATTTTTTTTTTCGTCATCTTCACTGATTTCTTTTTCTTTAACTAAATTTTTTAAATCATCGTTGGCTTCTCTTCTAATGTTTCTGATTGAAATTTTACACTTTTCACCCATAGATTTAATTAATTTTTTAATCTCTACTCTTCTCTCTTCATTTAAATCTGGCACAGGTAATCTAATTAATTGACCATCTATTTGTGGATTTAAACCAAGTTCAGATTTTTTAATAGCTGAATCGACCAATGGAACATTATTAAGATCCCAAACCTGGATATTAATTGTTCGTGCATCTGGTGTTGTTATACTAGAAACTTGATTTAACGGCATCGCTTGTCCGTAAACATCAACTTTAACTAGATCAAGCATTGCGGAATTTGCCCTGCCTGTTCTTAATGATGTTAATTCTTTTGAAAAAACTTCAATAGTTTTATCCATTTTTTGACTGTATGTTTTGTCATCAAACATTTATTCACCTATTTTGATTCTATAGAATTCATTAATCTTTAAGTCAGGAATATTAAGATCTTTTACAATATCTTGCACTTTTTTTTTGGGCTCCATAACCCATGCTTGCGATAATAAAGCATTTTCTTCTTTAAATTTACTCATTTTACCCAAACTAATTTTATTTACTATTTCATCAGGCTTTCCAGAGTTTTTTAATTCCTCTGTGACCAAATCTTGTTCTTTTTGGAGTACATCTTTGTCAATTAAATCAGAACTTAAGGCTAATGGGTTTGATGCAGCGATATGCATTGAAAGTTGCTTTCCAAAAATTTTAACGGCCTCACTATCATCGGATGTTTCAAGAGATGCAATAACTGATAATTTAGATAGGTTATCTTTAACTATAGTGTGTAAATAATTAAAATTTTTAGCACCTGATTTGTTAAATGTTTTAGTTTTACCAACAGTTATTTTTTCTCCCATTTTTGCAATTAATGAAACAAGGTTATCCTCTACAGTTTTATCGTTTAACATATTAGATTTATTTAACTTATCTAAATCAGAGTCATTTTTATTATTTAATTCACTTAGTTCTTTTGCAAAGGATATAAAGTCATCATTTTTAGCAACAAAGTCAGTTTCACAATTAATTTCAATAACTGAAATTTTATTTTCATCTCCAGAAGTTGCTATAACACCTTCTTTTGCATCTCTAGACATTTTTTTAGAAGCTTTGGAAATTCCTTTAACTCTTAAAATTTCTACTGCTTTATCTAAATCTCCACCAGACTCTTTAACTGCTAAATTACAATCTTTAAATCCAGCACCAGTTGCTTCACGTAATTGTTTTACTTTTTCTATGTCACTCATTTTAATTTAACTTTTCCTTATCTTTTTTTGAAAATTTAGCATCTAATTTTGCTCTATCAATTTCTTCAATAGTTTTTGATGAAGCTTCTTTTGCTTTTGTCTCACCAACATCAGGTTTTTCTTCAGATTTAGATGGTGCAGCTTTTTTGGCATTTTCAATAGTTTCTTTCACTAAATTGCAATAAAGATCAATTGCTCTTCTAGCATCATCATTACCAGGAATTGGATAATCAATCCCATCAGGATTTGAGTTACTGTCTAATATAGCACAAATTGGAATACCTAATTTAGATGCTTCAGCAATAGCTAAAGATTCATAATTGGTATCAATAATGAAAACTAAGTCTGGAACTTTTTTCATTTCAGCAATTCCACCTAGGGCTCTTTCTAGTTTGTCTTTCTTAACGCTCATCTTTAATAGTTCTTTTTTGGTAAAGCCTCTATTTTCTGCAACAAGATCAGCCTCGTACTTTTTCATTTTTTTAATTGATCCAGAGATTGTTCCCCAATTAGTTAGCATTCCACCTAACCACCTGTAATTTACAAAGTATTGTCCAGTTTCTTTTGCAGTTTCAGCAATTGCTTCTGAGGCTTGTTTTTTAGTAGATACAAAAAGAATTTTGCCATTATTGGCAATCGTATTATACACTTTTTCCAAAGCTACGTTCGTTAACTCTAATGTTTGGGTTAAATCAATAATGTGAATTGAATCTCGTTTTCCAAAAATGTATTTTTTCATCTTTGGGTTCCATCTTAATGTCTTGTGACCTAAGTGGACGCCTGCTTCTAATAATTGTTGGATAGTTAGACTTGGTATTTTCATATTTATTCCCGGTTAAGCCACCACAGTAATTTCCATTTAAGGACCGGAGGTATAAAACCACAAACTGTGTGCGTGTTAATTTAAATTAAGAGTTATTTACAAATTATTTGAAAAATAAACAAGTCTTTTTTAGTGAATAATTGTTGAAATATCATTATTACGCAGTGTATTTATAGCTTTTCTGTCAATAAGCCGTCTATTTCCAAGTTTAAAGCTAATCTCGTTAGACTCATTACTAATATTAATTTTTACTTCAGTAGTGCCTTCTTCTCTAACTAAATCAGATATTTTGCCAATGTCTTTAACAGACCTAAGGTTGAGTACAATTTCATTGACGGGTTTATTGAAGAGATCTTTTAAAGAGGCTATTTTTTGAACATTTATTCTTTTAAATTTATTTTCATCTTTAGAGATTGTCTTAATCAATGTTATAATTAGAGAACTGCCCTCAACTAAAACCTCTCTATTCAATTCCAAAATATCAGAAAAAATAAAGAGCTCAAAAACACTGGTCAAATCAGTGAACTTAATAACACCATAAGAATTACCTTTTGCAGTTTTTCTTTCAGTGATCTTTAAAAGTGTAGCTGCAATATTTGCATCTTTTATAGTGTCGTCTAGATTAAATTTTGCATAATCAACTATTTTATAATCATCAAAAATTTCTTTAAATTGATTTAAAGGATGGCTGGATATAAAGAAACCAATAGCTTCGAATTCTCTTGATAATCGATCTTCAAACTTCCAGTCTTCAATATTAAGAACTATTTCATTATCTTGTTCTTCATCAGAACCAAAAAGATCAATTTGATTTGCTGCTTTATTTTCATAAATATTTTTTGTCTTTAAAATAAAATTAGGAATTGAATTAAATAATGCCT
>Ga0209383_1002247_pt1 | contig 11508 bp, 10 predicted proteins | sample CoawatmetaG02DNA_FD_187510 | JGI IMG/M metagenome (GOLD analysis project Ga0209383, IMG submission 187510) | Marine microbial communities from the West Antarctic Peninsula - Coastal water metaG029-DNA (SPAdes) (version 2) | ecosystem: Environmental > Aquatic > Marine > Coastal ... | reverse complement strand
GTGAAATCATTACTACACCATTTGGTACAGCAACATTTGATGCAATAGCACCAGTTACACCAGAACAGTCAGCACCCATAATAGCTGCTACACCTTGTGCAATAACGCCTTCAGCTGCTGCAGTTGCGGCCGCTGAATCAACGCAAGTTGAATCTGCTCTTACTACTGAAATAGTTTCCCCACCTAATAGTGAACCTGAATCAGAAGCTTCCTTAAAAGCAAGCTCTGCAGATGCAGCCATAGCTGGTGTTAGGGATTCAATAGGACCAGTAAACCCTAATATAATTCCCATCTTAACTTCTGCAAATGTGCTCGTTGTGAAAGTTGATACGAGTATAAATGCAGCAATAAATAGTTTTTTCATTATTTTCCTCTTTATTTGTTAACAATTTATAAAAAAGAAATTAAAGCTTATTTGAACAAATTTTCAATAGATGATTTATCTTATTTTTTGGAGCAGATAGACTGAAATAATCACAATTATCCCACCAATTGCACTTAATAGGGATGGGATTTCTCCAAAAATAAAGAAAGTTAATATTAAGCCAAATATTGGGAACAAGGAATAGAAGGGCATAACTTTATTAACTGAATAGAACTTATAAAGATAAAACATAGAAGTGTGAGCAATAACAGAAACCGATATTCCGTTATGAAGTAACAAAAGCCAGGTATTAATGTCTATGTTCAATAAATGATTGACCGTATTGCCTTCAGAAAAAATTGAAAATAATAGAATAGTTATAAAACCAGTTAATCCCATAATCATGTTTGTAAATTTTACATCAATTTCTTTTATGTATCTTGAGAGTACATTTGCAATACCATAAAAAAAAGCTGAAACACCGCATAAAAAAATTGCATATATTTCTCCTTTTAAATTTGGATCATAGCCAATAAGAAAAATTCCAAAAAAAGAAATCAATATTAATAACCATTGTTTAGTATTAACTTTTTCACTAAGAAAAATTGAGCTAGCAAGAATTGCAAAAGGTATTGCAAGTTGTGCCCCTATAATAATGGGAGCAACAAATGTTGCTTTTCCTAAAGATAGATTTAAAAAAAAAATAACACCAAAACCCATCGATAAAGAAAAACTAATCAGAGGGAAAAAATATTTTTTATTAGGAATTTTAAAATCACAAAATGGAAGAAGACAGATAAAAAGTATAAACATTCTTAAAGATCCAGCTAACATAGGAGGTAAGGAGGTATCAAGAGCAAGTTTATTAACTGGATATGAGCTTCCAAAAATAAACATTATAAATAAGACTAAAAAATAATGTTTAATCGTCATTGATAAATTGTTAATATCTTATTTTTTGGAAATAAAAAGAAATATAAGATAAAAAGTATCATATAAATAAAATAATGAAAAAAATAGATTTTTATAAACATCAGGTAGATAAGAAATCCATAATTAACCAAATTAGTAAGGTGTTAAAGAATAGTATTATCACCTCTGGAGAGATAGGAGAGAAGGTTGAAAAGCAAATAGCTAAATTCTTTAAAGTCAAATATTGTCTATTAACAAATAGCTGGACCAATGGTGCTATAGCAACTCTTTTAGCTCTTCAAATAAAAAAAGGTGATGAAATAATTATTCCTGCAATGACATTTGTTGCTACTGCAAATGTTGTTGAATTAGTTGGAGCCAAACCAGTTTTCGTTGATGTAAATCCTGATACTTTGTTAATAGATGAAAAAGAAATATTAAAAAAAATTACCAAAAAAACAAAAGCTATTATTCCAGTTCATTTATATGGAGCTATGTGTAATATAAAAAAGTTAAAAGAAACTTTAAAAAAAAATAAAAAAAAAATAATAATAATTGAGGATGCAGCACATTGTTTTGAAGGAAAGTATAATGGTGATAAAGTAGGAAAACATTCAGATATTTCTATTTTTTCATTTTATGCGACGAAAAACATAACTTGTGCAGAGGGTGGTGCAATTATCACAAATAATAGATCATTATTTGAAAAAATAAAACAGACCAGAACACATGGAATAAATAAGAATTTTATAAAAAGATTTTATCAAAAGAAATACTCCCATTGGGATATGGAAATTTTAGGAACAAAAGCTAATCTACCAGATTTATTAGCATGTATGTTGCCCTCGCAAATTAAAAATGTTTATAAAAGTCAAAAAAAAAGAAAAAATGCTTACCAATTTTATAATTCAATTTTAAAAAATCTTGATATAAAGATTCCAACTATTGAAAGTGGGTGTTCATCAGCTTATCACTTATATTCCATACACGTAAAACCAAGAATAAGAGATAAATTATTAAATTATTTAAATTCAAAAAATATTAGTTGTGCAATTAATTATAGATCAATAAGTGATTTAACTTATTATAAAAAAAAATATAAATTAAAAAGTAAAGAATTTAAAAATTCAAAATATTGGGGAGATGGTACTATTAGTCTACCATTTTATCCTGATATCAAAAAGAAAGATCAAGAAAAAGTTGCTGAAATATTATCTGATGGTTTAAAAAAATTAAAGATCCTAAATCGAAACATTTAGATGAAAAAAAAATTATTAATAATTTTTTTAATACCTGTAATTTTTTTACTACTATTAGCTAATATTAAAAATACAAAATATCATAAAAAAATACTCACAGTAACAGATTATTTGTTACCTGAGATGATTTCATCAATAGTAAGATTAATTTCAAACAATAAAATTAATGCTCAACGAATTAAAAATGATTATAACAAATTATTTTTACCTAAAACACAATATGCCAACGTGCGTCTAACTAAAATTCCTTTAAATTTTATAAAAATATCTGAAGTAGGTTACTTAAATATATTTAAACGTAAGTCTTTTTATATTGATATTTATAAAAAATATTTATTTGTAATGCCTAAAAATGGTACGTTTTATTATAAGCCAATCGATTTTTTGTTAAATAATGATAAAAAATTTACTGAGGTACAATCAAACATTGATGGTGTAAACGCCCTAGATTTATTTATAGATGAAAATGAAATTTATATTTCTTACGTTAAAGAAGTAAATAAATGTAAATATTTATATCTAGCAAAATCAAAAATTAGTTTAAAAAAATTAGTTTTCAAAGATATCTTTAATATTAATAATGAATGTATGCACAATATCCAAGCAGGTAGAATTCAAAAGATATATAAAAATAATAAATCATACATTTTATTATCAACCTCTGCAGATAGTTTAAAATTAGAGGATCAAAATGATTACAAACCTCAAAGTGATAATTCATTATATGGAAAAATTATTGCTATAGATGATACTGATTACTCAAGTAAGGTTTACTCAAAAGGGCACAGAAATATTATCGGTTTATCAGCAATAGATAATATCATCCTAGCGACAGAAAATGGACCTTATGGTGGTGATGAAATTAATTTAATTAAAGAAAATAAAAATTATGGTTGGGACATTGCATCGTATGGAAAAAAATACAAAACTCCTGATGATGAAGGGGAATACAAGAATCATAAAGAGTTTGGTTTTGAAGAGCCCATTTTCAGCTTTATTCCTTCGTTAGGAATTACAGAAATTATCAAATTGGGTAATAATTTTGATAAAGATTGGAAAGATAATTTTTTAATTGCCTCATTGAATTACAAACATATTTTAAGAATAAAATTGAATAATAGTTATACAAAGATGGAATATCATGAGGATATATATATTGGAGAAAGAATTAGAGACTTAAAATATGACTCTAGAAATTTATTAATTATTATGGCTTTAGAAGACTCTGGAAGTATTGGAATATTAAAAAAAAAAGCTAATTAAATTATTTATTTTTTTTAATAATAATCATAAGTGATTTCCCAAAAAGATTAAAAGTTAACCTATCTAATATTTTCGATAATGGAATTAACTTATTCCATAAAACTATTTTATTTCTGAAATTTTTTTTAAAATCTAATTTTAATGTCTTAGCTAAAAAAGCCAACATAAAACCAATACTGTCATAATACTTCATCTCAACTTTTAAATATTTTTTGTTCTTAATTATTTCTTTAAAATCTTTTTTTCTGTATCTTTTATAATGACCAATTTCTTTATCAAATTCTGAATATAATAAATTGAATGCAGGTACATTTATAATTAAGTGACCATTGTTTTTGAGATTGTTTAGAGCATTACTTATTTCAAGCTTATCTTTTCGTATATGCTCTATTACATCCAAATAAATTATTGTATCAAATTTACTTTGTTTTCTTTCAAAGGTTTTATTTATGACTTTAATTTTTTTGTTGGATTTATAGCGTTTTTTTAAAAATTTATACAAATTTAATGTAGGCTCATAAAGTGTCAAAGATGAAATTTTTTTGATGTAACTTTTTATATTACCACCTCTGCCAGGGCCAATTTCTGCAGTTTTACCAATTATGGTTTTGGAAATAAATTCATGTTGATACTCTCTAAAGTTATTAGCATTATCAAATTCAATTAGCTCCCACCCGTTATACTTTATTTCCATAAAATTTTTATAGTTAGTATTGTTTATGCAGCTTTATTAATATATTTTTTGTTTAATATCATTAATTAATATTAATTTATATAAAAGTAACTAAATAATGAACCTAGATGAAAAATTTTTTCCAAGATAATTTAAATATAGTCATAAATGAAAGAAAAAAAGTTATGATATTTTTTTTAATATTTATTGTTTTAATTTCAGCTATATCGATAGTTCACACTTTTTTATTTATCCAAAAAAACTCATATCTAGTTGATGGTCAATTGAACATTATAATTAGTCGTATCCCATTTAATTGGGGACCTTTGATAGAAAATATTTATTCTAATTTTGAATTTACCCAACCTGGATATAATTTTGAATTTTATTTAAAAAAATTTCCTTTAAATGCATTGTTTCTTGCCATGATATTAAAAGTTTCAAAAAATATTTATTTTTTTATGCTTATAAAGAATATGTTTTCTTCATCTCTAATCTTCTACTTCACTTACATGTTTTCAAAAAATAATCATAAAACTTTTCTATTATTTTTATTTCTTTTAATAGGTTTTTTTATAATTCCTTATAATACTTATATTATATTTAATTTTGTTTACGGTGATCATCTAACTTCATTTTTAGTTCCGTTATTGTTTTTATCTTTAGTCTCCACATATCAAAAAAATTATTTTGTAATAGGTATTTTAATCTTTATTTTATATTTTATTAAACCATCAATGTTTTTTATATGTCTTGCTATACCTTTTTTTATAATTTTCCTTGAGAAGGAAAAAAATAATTATAAAAAATTTATCCCATCTATTTTTTTATTAATAGCTATATTTTCTTGGGGTACTTATGGATTATTAAAAACAAATCATTTCCCATTTGGCAAAAATCTTCTTTCAAATAATTCTTACGATTTTTCTGCAATTACGAATAAACAATTTATAAAACTATATCCCAATATTGGTGTGGACGAATTAGTTCACAACAAGTCAACTATTGATTTTTTAAATTCGTCAAATTTTAATAATGAATGGGAATATTATGATTATTTTAATCAAAAAAATAAAGTATATTTAAAAGATAATCTTTATGATTATCTAAAAACTATACCAAAAAAAATTTATTTTATATTTTTTAATATAAGAAGTGACAATTTAAGATCTGATTATGTTAAAATCAATGGTAATCCAATTCGATATTCCAATATATTCAATAAACTATCTTTAAATACTGCATTCATTATTTCCATGTTTATTTTAATTAAAAATTTTCAAAATATATTGAATTATAAGTTAGAGGTTTATTATTTGTCTTTATTATCTTTAAATTTACTTCCACATATTTATGCATGGGCAACTAACAAACATTTAGTTAGTGTATTTGTTATTTCAAATTTATACCTGATTCTAAAACTTTGCTATTCTAGAAAATATTTTAATAAAATTAATTAATAAATCTAAAATTATCATTTATTAGAATTGATGTAGGGATTTTCATATTTACAAACATAAATCCCATATCCAGCATTAGAGTTATAAATTTTTTTCCCAAATATTTTTAAAGAATGTTCTTTATTTAGAATATCTCTATTTGGACATGGGTGATTTCTATTTCCGGCTTCATAAATGTTGTAAATTACATCTTTATTAAGCAAATATTTTTTATTCTTCGTTCTCTTTAAAATTTCTTCATTAGAATATTTGTAGTCATTATTGAATAAAAAAGAAAAATTGGGTATTCGAAATGATTTATGAAGATTTTTATTAATATAATCTTTGCTGTAGTTAATTTCATTGCCATAATTATATATTGTTAATAAATTTCTCGAAAAATACTGTAAATATCCAAGCACCATAATGAGTGACATTAAGTAAAATAAATATTTTTGTGTCCTCTTATACAATGGTATTTCCTTTTTATTTATAGTTTCATTAAATAAAATAATCATTAAAGGTATAAGTCCTATAAGATAGTAGTTAGAGACTGGTAATCTAGGCCCAAAGTAATAAATAAATGGTAATGTTAAAAGTATCATCCGATTTCCTGAAATTATAAAGAAATACAAAATAAAAAATAATATACTCCAGATAGGTAGAAATTTTGTATATATGTAGAATTCTAGAAAATCGCTTAACCAAGAAGGTGAAACATTACCATCTGTCCAACTACGTCTTCCCCACCACATACCTTCAATGTAGGTGAGTAAAGAATATTCATATATAAAAGTTAATAAACTTAATATAGCTATAAAACCTAACAACAAATATAAAAAATTTTTATAAATTTTTTTAAAATAAAAAATTAAAGTAAATAATCCAATAAAAGAAAAAAACATTATGTGAGAATAAAATAAAAGTGCAAAAAGTGAACCGGTAAAAATATATTTTTCTTTTTTTATACAGAGAATTATCAGCAAATAGATTAAAATTGCATAGGTTTCAAAACGAAACTGAATTTTTAATTGAACCAAAAAAATAAAAAAAATACTTAAATATATAAAGATACGATTATTATTAAGACCATTAAAATTAAGAATTTTAAATGCTGTTAAGGCAGTCAAAATTTTTATAATAAAATTAAATAAGAAAATACCCCTTATGTTGCAAAAAATGTTAAATTTTGACATTACATAAGAAGGTACCCATCCATGATTATCCCAAATTCTGTCCATCATGAATCTGGTGTGTATAATATTGTCTATATCAGCCGCCCCTGGGGGGGTATCATAAGGAAGCACCCAAGAACCACTGGTACAAAGGTTGATAGAAAACATTAATCCAAAAACATCATCTCCATTTGGAGCCGGATAAAAGTAAAGCACCTCAATAACAAAAACTAGAGCTAAAAAGAATGTTAAACAAATTTTTTGAACATTAGTCATTTAAATTATTTTTTTTAATTAGTTTTTTGTGTTGTATCGCTCAATAATCTATATTAATTAAAATTATGAATTTCAATAAAAATCATTTTTATATTTTATTTTCCTATTTTTTTGCAGCATCTATTTTTATAATATTTTTAATAATTTATTTAGATTTTGATTTAAACAAGATTTTTGATCAATCATACTTAAGCAATGAAGCCTTAAAATTACAAATTTTGATTAAAAATAATTTTGTTTTATTTACAATTTCTTTCTTGTTCTTATATGTTGTGTATGTATGTTTTGTTCCAATAATCATTCCAATAATTATAATAACAAGTATAATTTTTGATCCAATTTATGGTGCATTAATTTCCACATTATGCATTACTTTGGGATCTTCTATATTTTTTGTTTTTTTTATAAAGGCAAATTTAGTATCTCTTTTTAATCTTACGAAGTTTAGAAACAACAAGATAACTTTAAAATTAAAAAAAAATGAATTAATAAGTATTTTTTTATTCAGGATAACTGGAGGGGGGGGGTTACCACTAGTTATTCAAAATTTGATATTATTTTACTCAAAGGTTAGATTCCAAAATTTTTTTTTAGGTACACTTATAGGAATTCTACCAGGAAATCTTCTCGTTAGTTTTTTGGGTATAGGAATATTTGAAGCTATAAAGATGCTGATATTGAGCTAAAAAATTATCAATTAAATGTTAATTATTTTTTTTAATCTTTATAAAAATCTTAAATATTAAAAAGTTAATGTTGGCACAATTATAATTTTTGCTTTTTTATTATCAACTAAAGAAATTAACTTTCTAGTAGTAATAGAGGAAGCAGTAGCTGCAATGATAACAACAGAGTCAGTCAAATCAGTTTTTGACAAACTTTTTATTTTAGAATTTATATTTGGAAAATATTTATTAAATTTTTTTTTATCATCATCCAATATATTATCAGTAAGGTCTAGCAATCCTTTTAAATGATAATTTAAGATTGGGGTCATTAAACTTGCTCCTATTGCATAAATTTTATTTTTTTTATCTTTATAATTTTTAACAATGTTAATTATATTAGACATATATGCTTCATATTCTTTAAACTTTTTACTTAAGTTAATTTTTTTTTTTATAAATTTAAGATTTTTAATATTCTTTTTTACTTTAAAATAAATCATTAAAGCTCCATAGTGATATTCGTTCTTATCATAATCTATAATACTTAATCCTAACTTATTTAAAATCTTAGTAATCGAATTTAATGAAAAGAGATTGATGTGTTGGTGATGTATCTGATCAAAAGCTCTTCTTTCAATTATGCTTTCACAACTCGGAAACTGAAAAAAATATTTTGTATTATCATCTCCATTCTTACATATATGTTTTAAAAAAGTATGAGGATCTTCTACATGCTCTAAAGTATGGCTACACAACACTATTTCAGGGGTATATCCCACCTCATTAATATCAACCTTTTCTGCAATTTTTTTTATACATCTTATATTTTTAATTTTTTTATTCATTACTACGCATGGGTCAATAGCAGTGATAAGCGATCCTCTATTTGCAAAAGTTTCAGCTAAATTTAAATCATTTGCACCAAACTCTATTATTTTATATTTTCTTTTTTTTGCATACTTATTTATAAAGTTAAAAAATATTTTATTTGAATGTAAGTTTGAAAATGAATGTGATGAATTTAGATAAGTATCATTATAAAAATTTGATGTTTCATATTGGTAAGCTAAACTCAAATGGTCACAGCTACTGCAATAATTTAGTCTTTGTTTAAAATTAATTTTTCTATTTGATTTAGCTTTATTTAAAAATATCTCTGTTATTGGAAATTTATCAAATTTAACTTTATTCTCTGTTAAAATTTTTTTTTTACATACAGTACAATTATTGTAAGTTTTAAATTCCATTGTTAAATAATATTTAGCTATATTTAAAGATAATTAAAAGACATATATTGTCGGGATTGACCACCATCTGGCTGTATTATTGAGCCGTGAAAAAATGAGGCATTGTCTGAACTTAAAAATACCACCACACTTGTTAACTCATCAATTGTGCCAAATCTTCCCAAGGCAGTCCTATTTTTTAAGTAGTTCTTAGCATGTTTTGAGTTAATATTTTTTTTATTCCAGTGACCATTTTCGGTGGGTATTATGCCTGGTGCAACTGCAGTCATAACAATGTTTCTTTTTTCTACTGCTAACTGTCTACCAACACTTCTAGTATAGGCTGTTAGTGCTGCTTTACTAACATTGAATGTTGATGGCCCACTAATTTCAAGTCCAGCTATTGAAGTTATATTAATTATTCGTCCCCAATTTGTTTTTTTCATATCTTTAATAAATTTATTATTAACATTAACAGCTGTTAAAAAATTTAATTCTAGAACTTTAGCCCAGTCTTGAATAGGAGCGAAAGGATCTTTAATATTTAGTGTATGACCTATATTATTTACTAATATATCCACTTTTTTATATTTTTTTTTAATCTTAGAGTACAAAGTATCTAAGTTTTTTGATTTTGTTAAATCTAGATTGTAGCCATAACTTTTTTCATTTAACACTTTCATGGTGTCTGTGATATTTTTGTTGCTTCTAGATGTAATTATAACATTTGCGTTTGCATTAGATAGCGCTTGGGCTATACCTTTACCTAATCCATTTGCACCACCTGTCACTAATGCTGTTTTGCCACTTAAATCAATTATCATAAATAAATTAAAATTTTATACTAAAAATATCAAGATTTATAACAAAATTAGATAGTTTTTGTTACAAAATTTAATTTTGTTATTATATACAGTAAATGTAGTCTATTTTTTATAGTAATTTTCTTAAATAGTATTTTTTAACTTCTTATTTTCAAAAAATACTCCTTTTCCAAGACTACTTAATATATATTTATTTAAAATCCTTATTGTCTTAATTAAAAAAACTTATAACAATTCTATAATATGAAATTACATTTTTTGATATTAGCTTTAAATGAAGAAAAACTTTTAGAGAAAACCTATACTGAGCTAAAGGAAATCATCTCTGAGATGCAAATAAAAGATTATCAAATATATATCAACGATGATGGAAGTACTGATCGTACATTTGAAATAGCAAATAAAATAAAATCTGAAAACCCTGAAAATTTGAGGATTATTAAACATGAAAAAAACATAGGACCTGCTAATTCTATAAAACTATTCATCGAGCAAAATGATGAGGGAAATTTAATAGTCATTAGTGGTGATAATGATTTAAAAAAAGATTTTATTATGAATTTGATTAAAGCATCGATGAAAGTTGATTTTGTTTTGAGTTTTTATATAAATAGAGAGAAGAAGGGATGGTTTAGAGCTAGTTTATCATCATTATTTAATTTAATATTAAGTACTTTATTTAATGTTTTTGCTTTTTATTTACAGGGCCCATTTGTATGGCCATTAGATAAAGTAAAAAAGTTAAAAATAAATTCGACAGGAATAGCCTATGTGTGTGAAATAAATATTAAGCTATTACATTTAGGCTTAACCTACAAAGAAGTTCCAGGTATGATGAATACAGGAAGTGAAGGTAGCACATCATTAAAGTTTAAAAATTTTGTAGACATTATTAGAACATTATTTTTAATGTTTATAGAAATTAAATACAAAAATATTTTCAAAAATAAATCAATTAGAATCGAATAAAAATTCTAGAAAGATTACCCCATGGTAAATGGATCTACCATTGGTTTTTCAGAAGAATTATACCATGTTGTTTTTATTCTTGTATATTCTTTGATAGATTCAATTCCAGCCTCTTTGCCATAGCCACTATCTTTTATTCCTCCAAAAGGAGCCATAGGTGAAATTAATCTATATGTATTTACAAATACTATTCCAGCTCTTACTGCTTTAGAAACCCTTAAGCCTCTACCAAGGTTTGTAGTATAAACTCCAGAGGATAATCCATACTTATTATCATTCATTAATTTAATAGCCTGCTCTTCTGTATCAAATTTCATTACAGACAATACTGGACCAAATAATTCATTTTCAGCTGTAGGTAAGTTATGATTTTCACATTCAATTATTGTTGCAGGAAAATAATAACCTTTATTAGATATGTTGGATCTTTTGCCTCCACATCTAATAATTCCACCTTGCT
>Ga0209383_1002243_pt1 | contig 11531 bp, 10 predicted proteins | sample CoawatmetaG02DNA_FD_187510 | JGI IMG/M metagenome (GOLD analysis project Ga0209383, IMG submission 187510) | Marine microbial communities from the West Antarctic Peninsula - Coastal water metaG029-DNA (SPAdes) (version 2) | ecosystem: Environmental > Aquatic > Marine > Coastal ... | reverse complement strand
CCAATTCTCATAGAAATATTATTTGCTTTTGCCGAAGCAATTACTTCTTTAATTTTTTCTGGTCCAATGTTTCCTGGATTAACTCTTAAGCATGCAGCACCAGCATCCGCAGCTTCTAGTGCTCTTTTATAATGAAAGTGAATATCCGCAACTATTGGGACTGTAACATTATTAACAATTTCTTTTAATGCTTTGGTAGATTCTTCGTTTGGACAAGACACTCTGACAATATCCGCGCCCTCGTCTTCTAAAGACTTAATTTGATTAACAGTTGCATCTACGTCTTCAGTAATGGTGTTAGTCATTGATTGAATACTAATTAAAGCATCGCCACCAACTTTTACATTGCCGACAGATATTTTTTTAGTTTTTCTTCTAATGATATTATTATCAACATTATAGCCCATGAGTTATTTTTCTTTTATAAAGTAATAATTAATAAATTTTTAATATTTTTATAGCTTATCTAATTCAAATATTTGATGAAGCGACTTTACAGCTACTTCTGTTTTTGCCATATCAATAAGCACACTTATTTTTATCTCTGATGTAGATATTACCTCAATATTAATATTATTTTTTGATAAACAATCAAACATTTTTGCTGCAATTCCAGGCTGATTCCTCATGCCCGCTCCAATAATAGAGACTTTTGACAGGTTATCCTCACTAATTACTTTTTCAAAAACAATGATGCTTTTTAGCTCCTCAAGTACTTGTAATGATTGTTTGAGATCTGTAACTGGAACTGTAAAAGTTAAATTAGTTTCTTCTCTCTCAATAAAATTATTTTGTACAATCATATCTACATTGATGCTTTTTACTGAAAGTGAGTTAAAAATTGTTGCTGCAATTCCAGGTTTGTCTACTAAACCAATTATTGTAACTTTTGCTTCATCTTTTGAGTACGCCACACCTGTAACGGCTTGATTTTCATTATTTAAAACATCTTCACTAATGAGTGTACCCATATTATCAGGATCAAATGAAGACCTTACTTGGATTTTTACATTGTGTTTGATTGCCGACTCCACAGATGAGGTTTGTAAAACTTTTGCACCTTGGGATGCCATCTCAATCATTTCTTCATAAGAAACTTTATCAAGTCTTTTTACATTATCTGCCATTCTTGGATCAGTTGTATAAACACCATCAACATCAGTGTAAATATCACACCTTTCAGCATTTAAAGCTGAGGCTAAAAATACAGCTGTATTATCTGAGCCTCCACGACCTATAGTTGTTATTCTTCCATTAGATCCAACTCCTTGAAAACCGGCAACAACAGCAACCTGTCGATTTAAAAAACCATCTAAAATATTCTTATTTTCGATTTTAGAAATAAGTGAGTGCCTATGATTTCCAGATGTAACAATAGGAAGTTGCCAACCTAACCATGACCGAGCATTAATATTTATTTCTTTTAAAGCCAAGGCCAATAATCCCGAAGTAACTTGTTCACCTGAGGCAAGAATTGCATCGTACTCAGCATCATCTTGTGAATTAATAAGATTGATATTTTCTATTAATTTATTTGTAGTTCCCGACATTGCGGATACTACAACTGCAATATCATAACCTGATTCATATTCTTTTTTTATTATTTGTGCGGCAGATTTGATCAAATCTACTGATCCGACTGATGTACCACCAAATTTAAGGACGAGTATCGACATATTTATTATTTATAGTTATGTGGTGACTTTTGTTAATATTTTTCTATATGTTATGGTGGCTAGAATTAATGTAAATAGCTATATTTAGCAAGAATAACTTTGAAAGAGACTATGTCTGATATTAAAAATACTATAAATACTGATGAAATAAATAAGTTTTCTCGCTTAGCAGATGAATGGTGGAAAGCTAATGGTAAATTTAAGACTCTCCATAAATTTAATCCCATTAGACTCAAGTTTATTATAGACCAAACAATTACTATATTTAATTGTGATGAAAAAAGTGAGCAACCATTAAAAGGCATTAAGATTCTAGATATTGGTTGTGGCGGTGGCCTGCTTTCAGAGCCACTTGCTCGTTTAGGTGCGATTGTTACAGGGGTTGATGCAGCAGAAAATAATATTAAAGCAGCGCGTGTTCATGCTGAAAAAGAAAATGTTGATATAAACTATATCAATGGTGACATTGATAGCCTTAATCCTTTAGAAAAATTTGATGTTATTTTGAACATGGAAGTAATAGAGCATGTAGAAAATACTGATTACTTTATGAAGAGCTGTTGTAATTGTGCAAGCGACAGAGGCATAATATTTATGGCAACTATTAATAGAACTCTATTTTCACTAGTTTTTGCTAAATATATGGCAGAGTACGTATTAGGATTTTTACCAAAAGGTACTCATGATTGGAGCAAGTTTTTATCTCCTGAAGAAGTATATTCTTTTTTACTAAAAAATGATTTTAGTATTAGAGAGACTTTGGGTGTTAATTTTAATCCAATAAAAAATAACTGGTCTATTTCAAGATTTACACCAGCTAATTTTATGGTTCTTGGACAAAAAAACTAGCAGTCAAAATTTATTATCTATTTTTAGAGATGGTATAGATTTTCTAGAACTTTCTACTTCTTTAAGATCTAACTCAGCTAAAATTATGCCAATCCCATTTTTTTTATTCTTTATTATTTTACCCCATGGAGAAATAATTACACTATGTCCAAATGTATTTCTTCCTTTGTAGTGCTGCCCAAATTGTGCAGGAGCAACAATAAAGCAACCATTTTCAATTGCCCTTGCTTTAAGTAGAGTTAGCCAGTGAGCTTTTCCAGTAGTCTTGGTAAAAGCAGAAGGAATAAAAATAATGCTAGATCCTGCTTGTGCTAGTTTTCTATACATCAATGGAAACCTAAGGTCATAGCATATACTTAGTCCAACTACAGCCCAAGGGGTTTTGACTGTTACCAGGCTCCTACCTTTTTCATATAATCTTGATTCTTTATAACTTTCCTTATCTGAAAGTGTGACATCAAACATATGAATCTTATTATATTCAGCAGCAACAAGTCCCTTACTATTGATTAAATAAGATCTATTCATTAATCTGTTTTTACTGTGCTTAACTATTATAGATCCAATTAAAATCCATACAGATTTTGTCTTGGCTATATCTTTAATACTTGCTAAAAAAATAGAATTATCATTACTCGAGCAGGCTTCTATCAATGCATCTTTATTAGGATGCATTATATTAGAGTTTTCAGGTGTAGCAATTAAATCTGCACCTTTTTTGACTGCAGAATGAATTAATTTCTCAATTTTTTTTAAATTTTTATTAATGTTGGACTTACTGTTTAGCTGAATACAGGCAATCTTAATTTTATTATTCCTTATGCTCATCTATTAGTAGATTATTTAAATCACCACTAGTGACTATTGCAGACAGCTCGCTGTATCCACCGACATGAGTATCATTAATAAAAATCTGTGGAACTGTTCTCATTCCATTTGATTTTTCAAGCATTTCAGAACGTGAGTTTTCATCGCGCTGAATATTAAATTCATCAAAATTTAAACCTTTGCTTTGCAAGAGTTTTTTAGCTTGCGTACAAAAACTGCAATTATCTGATGTATAAACTATTATTTTATTTGTCATGCATTAACTTATAATAGAGATATTATCTTTAAACAATAAATAAAACTTTTTGATGATTGATAAACACCGCTACGCACTAGCAAGAGGGCGCTCCAGCAATATAAGTGATCAAGATAGAACTATTGATAAATTTGTGACAGATAGGTTTATTGAAATAATCCTTGAGCAAAAAAAATTTTTTAATAGGGCACTTATTATTGGAGATAAAGATAATTTTACGGAACTACAGCTTAATCTAATTGGTATTATGGATGTTACTCATATTAATATTTCCAAAGAGCTTAATTCTAAGAAAATTCACATTCTTCCAGACAATGAAATGATACCAGATTTAGGTTCTTACGATTTAATAATTGGCTTATCTTTAATAAATTTTTTAGATGATATTCCCAATTTTTTGAAACAACTTAAAAAACTATTGTCTCCAGAAGGCTTAATGTTACATAATTTTTTCTCTGAAAATAACTTACTAGAATTAAAAGAAATGTTTTCTAAGGTTGAATTGGAAGTCTATAATGGTATTTCACAACGCTTTATGCCCGTTATAGACATTAGAGACATAGGTGATCTTATAAATAATTTAGGTTTTACAGATACAGTAATATTAAGAGAAAATTTCAAATGTTTTTATAGTACTTTCAGAGAAATGTTAACTCACTTACGGCTTATGGCTTGTACCAATTTCCTTAAGGTAAAAGAAAACAAATATATCAATAAACACTTTATAAACAATTTGCTTATTTTTTTTGAAAATAAAAAAATAGATGGATTGTTTAAACTAAGTTTTGATATTTTAATTATTAGCTCTTGGAAAAAATAGTTTTTTTATTCCTTAAAATTTTTTTTATTATATTTTTACTGGCTGGCAACATGTTAATATCTTTAAGAGCTTCACTTTTTATCCATTTAAATTTTTGATTATCCATACCTTTAATTCTTCCTTGCCATTTATTTGTAAAATAAACTTGCATCGATAAAAAATATTCTGGATATTCATAAAAAATATTCATTAAAAATAGTAATTTTTTAGTTTCAATCGATACGTCTAACTCTTCTTTTATTTCTCTTACAGCAGCAAAATTAAATTTCTCATTATTTTTAACTTTGCCACCAGGAAACTCCCAAAACCCCTGCATGAACTTGCCGGTTGGTCTTTGGCAAATAAGTACCTCGTTTGATTTATTGATTAAAATGACACAAGAACAAAATAAAACATTCATGTCTTATATGAGGCATTAATCCTTATATAGTCATAAGAATAATCACAAGTCATTATCTTTGTATCGCCCTTACCTATACCCAAATCAATGGCAATAGTGATTCTATTGTTTTTCATATATTTTTTTAGATCTGAATCTTTACATTTTAAATTTCGAGAGCCATTACTGGCCACTAGATTGGCTCCAAATTTAATCTTTAATTTATTTATATTTATATTTTCTTTTGACTTACCTATTGCCATTATGACTCTACCCCAATTAGGATCTTCACCATAAATAGCAGTCTTTACTAGTGGTGACTCTGCTATTGCTCGAGCAATCACCTTAGCTGACTTAATACTCTGCGCTCCTACTACACTAACCTCAACTAATTTAGTCGCACCTTCACCGTCTTTAATAATTTGTTCGGCTAAATCAACCATCACATTTTTTAATTGAATCTTAAAATTTCTTAATAATTTATCATCTTTATTTTTTATAATTCTATGTTTTGCATAATTAGTGCTAATAAGCATTACCGTGTCATTAGTGGATTCATCGCCATCAACCGTTATACTGTTAAAACTATCTTCATTAATTTCTTTAAGAAGTGACTGCAATACTGGTCTAGCAATGTTCGCATCAGTAAATATAAAGCCGAGCATAGTTGCCATATTGGGAGCGATCATGCCTGAACCTTTGGCAATACCTTTAATAATGATTTTCTTACCTCCTATTATTGCATTTGCCTCTTTAAGCTTAGGAAATGTATCTGTAGTCATTATAGCTTTAGCTGCATCAAGCCAATTAGATTTATTTTTTTCATTATGATGAGATATAGATTTGATTATTTTTTTAAATGGGAATGGCTCACCTATAACTCCGGTCGAAGCAACAAATATATTACTTGAACTTATATAAAATTTATTTTCTATAAACTTAATTAATTTGTTTAAAGCTTCTTTTCCTTGCTTGCCTGTAAAAGTATTAGCATTTCCAGAATTTACCAATAGTGCTTTAATTTTTCCTTTTTTTAAGTTTTTTTCATTCCAATCAATTGTTATAGATCTTGTCTTTGAATGTGTAGAAACTTCAGCAATATTCAGCTCTTCATCAAATAAAAATAAAAGTACATCAAGTCTATTGTAATTATATAGATTGGCACAATATGTATAAATACTCACTCCTGGAATAGGTTTCATGGCCTTAAAACTCTTTGGTGCCAAAGGAGATATTTTGTTAATCGATTGATGTTTAGGGTTTTTTGTTGTTGTTTTCATTACAGTTAATATTTATGGATGTTGAGTAATTGACAATGTTGTTGCAGAGTATAAAAAGTAAATATCATTCTATTTTAATTTGAACCAATAATATAACTAAATGGCAAATTTATCCTCTTTTTTAGGCTCAATTTTTAATCCTTACAATAAAAATAAATTAAAAGAATTTCAGTCTATTGTTAAAAAAATTAATGAAATTGAAGACAATTATACTGGAAAAAGTCAATCTGAATTAATCCAATTTACTAATCAATTAAAAGCTGATTTCAAAAATGGGACTACACTGGATGAATTGCTGGTCCCAGCTTTTGCTTTAGTAAGAGAGGCTGCTAAACAAACTTTAAATCAAAGACATTTTGATGTTCAACTTTTAGGGGGGCTAGTTCTTCATAATGGTGCAATTGCTGAAATGAAAACTGGTGAAGGAAAAACATTAGTATCAACTCTACCTGCATTTTTAAATGCCCTTTCTGGAAAAAGTGTTCACATAGTAACAGTGAATGAATATTTAGCTAAACGGGATTCTGAATGGATGGGTAAGGTATTTAATTATTTAGGCTTATCAGTTGGTTGTATTTCAAATGAAATAAAAACTAATGCGGAGCGTAAAGCGATGTATCTATGTGATATAATTTATGGGACAAATAACGAATTTGGTTTTGATTATTTACGTGATAATTTAAAACTCCAAAAAGATCATATGGTTCAACGTGATCATAACTTTTGCATAGTAGATGAGGTCGATAGCATCTTAATAGATGAGTCTAGAACCCCACTTGTTATTTCTGGAGCAGTTGAAGACAAGACAGTTTTATATAATACTATAAATTCTTTAATTCCAATTTTAGATCCTAAAGATTACGAGGTAGATGAAAAATCAAAATCTGTAAATCTTTCTGAAGTAGGAACAGATACGGCTGAGAAGATCTTGCTGCAAAGAAACCTAATGAAATCAGAATCTTTATATGATGTGGAAAACGTTTCAGTTGTTCACCATATCAATCAGGCATTACGTGCACATAAGCTGTTTGAAAAAGACATTGATTATATTGTTAAAGACGGACAAATTATTATTATTGATGAATTTACTGGAAGAATGATGGAGGGAAGAAGGTATGGGGACGGTCTTCATCAAGCAATAGAGGCAAAAGAAAACGTCTCAGTTCAAGGTGAAAGTCAAACTGTTGCATCAATTACATATCAAAACTATTTTAGACTTTATAAAAAAATTTCTGGGATGACAGGAACTGCATTAACAGAGGCCGAAGAGTTTTCCGATATATATAATTTATCAGTTTTTGATATACCAACTAATCAACCTATTACTAGGAAAGATCAGCAGGACGTTATATTCCGAACATCCGATGAAAAGTATAACGCAATAATTGATCAAATCTTTGAATGCCATGATAGAAAGCAACCTGTTTTAATCGGCACAACAAGTATTGAAAAATCAGAGAGAATTTCTAAAATTTTATCAAAGAAAAGTATAAAGCATAGCGTTTTAAATGCAAAACAGCATGATAGAGAAGCTGAAATTATTTCAAATGCTGGCTACCCTAGCGCAGTAACTATTGCAACAAATATGGCAGGGAGAGGAACCGATATCCAATTAGGCGGTAATTTAGAATTTGCTCTAAATCAAAAAAATAAAAAAATTGATATAGATAGATTAACTAGTGAAATAAAAAAAAATAAACAAATAGTACTCGAAGCCGGCGGACTTTATGTAATCGGAAGCGAAAGGCATGAAAGTAGAAGAATTGATAACCAATTGAGAGGTCGTTCGGGTCGTCAAGGCGATCCTGGTGAAACTAAGTTTTTTCTAAGTTTAGAAGACGATTTAATGAGAATTTTTGGTTCTGATAAAATGGACGGCATGTTAAAATCTCTTGGCTTATCTGAAGGGGAATCTATTCAGCATTCATGGATTACTAAAGCGCTAGAGCGTGCACAAAAAAAAGTTGAAGGTCGAAATTTTGATATAAGAAAAACATTGTTGAAGTTTGATGACGTTTTAAATGATCAAAGAAAAAATATTTTTGAGCAGAGACTTGATCTCATGGATACAGATGAAATAACAGAAACTATCAATGAGATGCAATATGATACTGTTGATGAATTTTTAGATTATCATATTCCAAAAAATTCTTATGTAGACCAATGGGATATAGATGGTTTGGAAAGTGATATTAAAAATCATCTTGCTGCTATATCTGATATCAAGGCATTAGCTGATAAAGACGGTTTTGATAAAGAGCAGCTTAAAGACCATTTATATGAATTAGTAAGAAAAAAATCAGTTAAGCGAGCAGAGGGGCATACTAAAGACTCAGTTGAAAATCTAGAAAGAATGGTTTTATTAAGAATTTTAGATGATAAATGGAAGGACCATATAAATAATTTAGAACAACTTAGACAAACTATTGGTTTAAGGGGCTATGGCCAGAGAGACCCTTTGAGTGAATATAAAAATGAGTCTTTTGTCCTTTTTGAAAATCTTCTTAGTAATTTAAAAATTGATGTTACTAAAACTTTTTCAAGAATAGTGATTAAAGAGTCTAGTGAAATAAGTAATAAAGAAGAAGAATTTATTGAAGGATCTGGTGAAAATCAAAATCTCCCAAAGAAAGAAAAAGTATCTAGAAATACTTTATGCCCATGTGGTTCAGGGAAAAAATATAAGCATTGTCACGGTAAGATTTAGTCTTTAATTGATCCAAATATTAAAAAATAGACAACAGCTGCTACAATTACCAAAAGAGCAAGAGAGCTAATAAAGATTGGATTCTTAAATAAATTATTATTTTCCCTGACATGTCCATACTTACTGTCTAACACAGCATTGGCAGCTGATGTTTTATCTGAAAACAGACCACTTCTTCCAATCTGTAAATATCTTTCTTGTCTGGAATGTTTTAATTGATTTCCATGTTGATTAGATAATGTTTTTAAATATTCATCTATAGCATTTCCAGTATCCTCTATAACTTTTGATCTATTCCTATGTCCACCACCAATAGGTTCGGAAATAACTTTATCTACCACATCTACTTTCAACATATCATCTGCTGTTAATTTTAGCGCTTCTGCAGCTTCGGGCGCTTTACTAGAATCTTTCCATAATATTGATGAGCATCCCTCTGGAGATATTACTGAATATATAGAGTTTTCTAACATTAAAACATTGTTGCCAGTTCCAATTGCAACCGCACCGCCTGAACCACCTTCGCCTATTATAACAACTATGATTGGCACTCCAAGAGACAGGCAACATTCGGTTGCCTTTGCTATTGCATCTGCTTGGCCTCTCTGTTCGGCACCAACTCCTGGATAGGCCCCTGGCGTATCTACAAATGAAATTACAGGCATATCAAATTGTTCAGCTAGTTTCATTAATCTAGTTGCCTTCCTGTAACCTTCGGGCTTTGGCATACCAAAATTATGCTCAATTCTAGAATTTGTATCATGTCCTTTTTCGTGTCCCATAACGAGAACTGGTTGACCTCTAAATCTTCCAAATCCAGCAGTTATAGCTTTATCTTCAGCAAAGGTTCTATCACCAGCCAATTCAAAGAAGTCTGTGATAAGACCTTCAATATAGTCTTTAGTTTTTGGTCTATGTGGATGTCTTGAAATTTGCGTCTTTTGCCAAGCAGTAATATTTGAGAATATTTTCTTATAAGCAATATTTATTTGCTGCTCAGTTTCAGATATTTCGTTTAATATGTCCTCTGAGGGAAATTCTAAGTTTTTAGATTTTAGCTCTTCTATTTTAAGGTCTAGTTCTTGTATTGGCTTTTCAAAATCTAAATATGTTTGCATGAAATATTTATTTTATATCACTTAACCCATTGAATCGATTAATTCCTGTTGATCGATAAGTTGTTCAGCTTGTCTAACTGATGCTGCATCAATAAGCTTGCCATCAAGTGTTACCGCTCCATCATGAGAATCCTGCGCTTGTTTCATTAAAGTTATTATTTTTTTTGCGCGTTCAATTGTAGTCTCTTTTGGAGTAAATAATTCATTAGCTAAATCAACTTGATTAGGGTGAATTGCCCACTTACCTTCACAACCAAGAATAGCTGTTCTTTTTCCTTGTGCATTATATCCATCTGGATCAGAAAAATCTCCAAAAGGGCCATCAATTATTCTCAGTCCATGAGCTCTACCGATAGTAGCCATCATAGAAATTGGATAATGCCATAAATCATTCCAATGAACTAATCTTCCCTCGGGTGTTTCATGGGTTAATATCGCATAATCTGGATTTGGACCTCCAACATTAGTTGTTCTCATTCTAACTGAGGCGGCATAGTCAGCGTAGCCAAAGTGTAACGATTCTATCCTTTCACTCCCAGTACATATTTTATCTAAATTTACTATTCCCATCGCAGTTTCTACTATCAGTTCAAAACCAAGTTTTTTCTTTCTTTTATGTCTACTCTCAATCTGAGTAACAAGCATATCAATTGCATAAACATCAGCTGGAACACCTACTTTAGGTATCATCATTAAATCAAGTCTTTCACCACCATTTTCCATTACATCAATTACATCTCGATAACAGTAGTTGGTATCAAGACCATTAATTCTCATGGATACAGTTTTTTTACCAAAATCAAGTTCGTTAAGAGCTTGAATTAAATTCTTTTTTGCCTGATCTTTATCTTGTGGAGCAACTGCGTCCTCTAAATCAATACAGATTACATCTGCTTTACTATTAATTGCTTTTGGAAATAAATCAGGCTTTGAACCAGGTATAAAAAGCTCTGATCTATTTAGCCTTGTTTTTTTATGTGGTGTATGTGTGAAACTCATTTTTTTTAATAACATCTTAATTATTTAATTACAAGAATTAATATTTTATTCAAAAGACACTTTTGAAAGTGGGTGTTTATCTTTGACTATTTGTTTCAATCTTTCATCAAGTATATGAGTATATATTTGTGTTGTTGAAATATCTTCATGACCAAGCATTAATTGTAGAGAACGTAAATCAGCACCGTTAGCTAAAAGATGGCTAGCGAATGCATGCCGTAATTTATGCGGGCTAATTTTTTTAGCCTTCAGATTTGCACCATCTGCTAAAGAACTTAATAATTGAGAGAATCGCTGACGTGTTATATGTCCAATTTTAGATTGTTTAGATGGAAATAGCCATTTAACTTCTTTATCTTTGTTAAAAAAAAAACTTCTAATTTTAAGATAATTATTAATTGTATCCTGAGTGTCTTTACTTATCGGAACAAGTCTTTCTTTATTTCCTTTACCAGAAATTATTATAAAGTTTTTGTCTTGGTACAAAGATGCCAATGTCATTGTAACTAATTCACTTACCCTAATCCCTGTAGCGTACATAATTTCAATCATACAATTAAATCTAATTCCTAGATTAGAAATATCCTGCTTTGAAGAATTTATTAGATTTTGAATATCA
>Ga0209383_1002240_pt1 | contig 11554 bp, 9 predicted proteins | sample CoawatmetaG02DNA_FD_187510 | JGI IMG/M metagenome (GOLD analysis project Ga0209383, IMG submission 187510) | Marine microbial communities from the West Antarctic Peninsula - Coastal water metaG029-DNA (SPAdes) (version 2) | ecosystem: Environmental > Aquatic > Marine > Coastal ... | reverse complement strand
TACTTTACCTACAGTTTTACCTGCGCCATAAATAAATGGAAAATACAATACAGAGTCTGCACCAAATTTTACACGATTTAATAATTTTCTTACCGCATCTTTTTGTGGATCTTCAGCAACGCCACCTTCAAAATCTACTTCTCTATTTACATCTAATTGACTTGGACCAAATTTAAGAGCATCACCAATTGTTCCAATGTTTTCTGCATCAGCAACTAATGTTTCACCCGCTGCTCCACCCAAGACACCCGCTGCAAAACGCTTGACTCTTGCTTTGTCATTTAATTTATAAACTTTCTCCATACCTTTTCTAAGATTCTTACCTTTTAGATTTACGTATGTTCCTTGTTTTCTAGCCTTCAATGCTTTAGTTGCAAGCTTACTTGCTATCTTTGCACCGGCTCCTGCAGGTATACCTATTTGAACTAGTGCTTCTAATATTTTACCCGCCGCTCGTTGCTCGGCTATCTCTTCAAAAGGATTTATGTAATCAAAAGCTTGTTCTACTTTAGCTGCAGCATTAGCTGTCATGCCTGTAGCATCCATAATCTCTGCACCAAGTGACGCGAAGCCTTCGGGTATTTTTATAATACCTGATGCTATACCGTTAAGCCCTGCTTCTAATTGTGATACTTCATGGTTGTCTTCTGAATCAGACCTAAGAGGGTCCTTTGAAGGAGACGAAGAAACTGTAGAAGTTAATGGATCAATGTATGCCATCTATACTCCTTAATTAAATGGTTGTCTTTTAATCTCTTGGAAAGTGTATGGATTATAAGTAACAAGTTCTCCAGGTTGATCATCAGTAGCTGGAACTCTTTCTACAAAAACTTTTAAACCTGGGTGAAAATAAATTCCACCAGCATTCATTTTACCATAATCAAATCTAGCATCACCACTTTTTATATCATTAGGAACTACACCTACAACTTGTGCTATAAACTCTTGACCTTCTTTTGATCTATTAGCATTCCCTTGAATTTTACTTGCAAATTCTGCCATGTTAGCCGGATATAATTGTCTTATGTTTTTACTGTATTGGTTTTTTGCTTCTTTTGTATACTCTTTATATAGTTCAAAATATTTTCTATCATCAGAAAAATCTTTTTGCATGTTACTAGTGCCTGCTTTTTTTAATCTTGCATTTCTTTCAGCTATCTGTTGGTTAAGAGATGTTGAAACAGCACTACTTGTTCTACCGGCCATAGCTGCTCGTCTCTTGTCATCTGCTGTTACAAAACTGCCATAAGCATCTGCTGCTGAATCTCCAAAACCTTTACCTGCCATTAAACCAGCGCCAAATTGACCAATAGGTAATCTTGTTTTTGGAACAGGTGCAAATTTATTCATAGCCCCTGTTATAGCTTCTACATCTGCTGCTGTTCTTTCATCGGTAAAAGGTGATGTACCTTCATTAAAACCTGTTCTATCAACAAGGCCATCCATAATCCCTTGGTTAGAAGAACCACCTCTATTAAACATTGGTCTTTTTAAAATTCTAGGCATAATTATTTCTGTGGTCCAAATATTCTACCATAAATATCAGCTCCCATCAAGCCAGCACCAAGCGCTGATTCTAATGGACTTGCTGATCTTGCGTCTGGTGATTCTGAAATCTGTACACTTCCCGCTCCTGGTGTTAAACCTGAGATACCTTGACCTAACATATTTAATCTTCTTCTAGGATCATCAACAGCCATTTGTGCCGCTTGTCTTTGTGCATCAAGCACTGCTTGATTCTGTCCTTGTTGTGCTGAACCTAATGTACCAAGACCTGCTATTTGTGATTGTGCAAAACCTTGTGCTGTGCCACCTAAACCTGATTGTAAATTAGATAAGCCCATTTGATTTTGTAAATCTTGTTGTCTTGATTGTTGTGCATTTTGAAAACCTGATTGTCTTAAACCTGATTGTAAAGTTCCTCTACCTCTATTACTTAACGCATCAAATTCTGCTTCGGCAATACCGTGACGACCACTACCAAAAGCCCCACCTGCTACTGCTTGTGCACCTAAACCTGTTCTAGATTTTGCTGCTTGTGCGTCATAGTCTGCAAGTGATGTATCTATAACTTGTTGTTGATAAGGTGACATGTAAGATTGTATTGAACCTGCGCCCGTACCTGCGCCTGTTCCAGTTAAAGCTCCCGCTGCTCCCGCTGCAGTTCCCGCACTTTGTAAATAAGGTTGATAAGCACCAAGCCCTGTTGTTGGGTCTGTTGCTTGTGCGTATGCTGCCGTTTGATAAGCGTCTTGTGCTGCAACTTGCGGTGCAAGATCAGCCATACCAGCTTTAGTAATACCAAACTGTTGTGCTTGTTGTTGTCTTTGTGAAAATTGTAAAGCACTTTCACCAGGTTGTTGTGCTGTTGCATTAGTAATTGAAGGTATACCAGCTTGTCTTGTAAGATCTGCTGCATACGTTTTACCTAACGCTTCAATATATTCTGGTGGTAAATTTCTTTGTTCTGTTATTGCCATTATGATACTCTACTTTCTAATTTTTTCATGGTGTTGTACATTTTCTGTGCTCCCTTTTGTATGCTCCCGCCGCCCGCTGCTCTAACCGCATCTGCTGTCATTACGAATTCATTCTTGGCTAACATAGCAGGTACATCATCTTTACCTTCTTGTCTACCTAAGGGTTGAAATCCACCATTCTCTCTCATATCAAATTCTGGTCCGTCCTGTGCCATTTGCATAGGTCCTGGTATTGATGGTAGTCCTGCTTGCTGGTTCTGTGCATTAGGATCCATATTACCTGAATACATAATTGGTGGTGCTCCGGCTTCCATTTGTTTAGCTTCTCCGCCTATCATGTAATTTAATCTCATAAGGCCACCCATGTTTTGATTAACCCTACCACCTTTGTTATACAATGATGGCCTATCTAATAACATTTGATCAAGTTCAGCTAAAGTTTCATTACCCGTAAGAGTAACATTTGGATGATCATATTTAAATACATTTAATAAATCGTTGTAAGAAGCTCTTCCTGCTCCTGGGTCAATAGTTCTACCGTCAGCAAAACTTCCATATTTAAGATCATCTGCTTGCATTTTAGCATATTGTTCATCATTGTAGTTATCCATTATTTGTTCGTAACTTAAACCTTGTCCAACACCTTGTTTTAAATAATCTATTTGTCCTTGTTGACCTCCCCCTATAGCACCTTGATTGGGGCCTAAGTTAAACACATCATATTGACTATATTCAGGAATTAAATCATCGCCAGACATACCTGAAGATGTTTGTTGATCTCTTATATCTTTAAGCTGAGATAAATAATCTGCTGATAATGTAGGTACAGCTGGTGTCATCTGTGCATCTAGAGTTTGAGATGTGTTTTGTCCACTAGGTCGTGCATGGACCATATTGCCACCTTCAACTCCTGAAGGTAATCCTCCAAAGTTATTTTGTTGTTCTAATTTACCTTGATAATTAATTGAACTTGGAACATACCCAGGTAATCTGGCTCTCGCTGCTTCCATTATTCCTTGATTAGTTTGTCTCTGTGCATCGTTAATTCTTTTGTTTTGTGCTGCGGTGTTAGTCATACTAATACCGCCTGTTTGATAATTTCTTCTCATAAGTCCTCCCATATTTTTATTGTTTCTTTCAACAAAAGCATCTTTTTCTGCATCACTCATTGCTGAATATTGTGGATCATAAGCAAGATAGTTATCCATGTAAGTTCTCATTTGTGTTCCAACTCTTTGTCTTCTCTCTGCCATGTAAACTGCCATATCTTCACCAGGTTCTGGTTCTGGATAATCGGCTACAAATTTTTCATAAAGATATGTGGCTGCTGATGTTACTCCACCTACTAATAATTTTTCTTTTACTGCCTGATTTAATTTTTTTCCAAAAGGAATTTTATCAAATATTTTATCTGTTGTTTTTTCCATAAAACCTTTTCCTTGATCTTCTGCAAATTTTTTTGCACCAGCATTGCCGTCAGATAAAAAATTATTTGTCTCTGTGCCTTTTGTACCTTTAAAAAATCCACCTATACTATCTTTAGTGCCTTGATTTAAAAATTCTTTATATCCACTAGCACCTGCATCTCTAAAACCTGCTGAGGTCATACCTCTATTAAAAAGTTCTCCACCTGCATAAGTTCCAACACCTTGTTTAAGTGCATCACCTATACTTCCTCTTTGATCAAATCGACCAACACCTCTCATGACACCGGCAACTGCTGGTCCATAACCTGGAATCATGGCAACAAACGGTGCAGCTTTAACTGCAATGTCTGCTAATTCATTCGGAATAATTTTTCTAACTTTTTCTTTAACCCAACTACCAAGACCATACCCTTGTCTGGCATTCATAATGCCACCATTAGCCCGTAATTGTCTTCTCATTTGAGATCTTGATATCATAATTTTTATCTATTGGTTAAAGCAGGGATTGTACCTGAGTTTATATTATTATCTCTTTTTACAAAGTAAAGCAAGTCTATGTTGTAACAGTTCTTGGTGTTACTTCCATGGCAGATAGTATTACATGAAGCCTATTTACTGCAGATGCTGATACTTTTAAAATTTCACCAGTTTCCAAAATTAAAGGATTAGTTAAAATCTCTGTTGGATCGGAAGGTTGACCTCCTCCAACAGCGCTTGGAATATCTTTTTGAAACACAAGACTAAATACAGCGCCACTTGCATTAGTTATAGTTATAGTTAATTGAGCACTATTACCACTATCATCGCTGACTAATATAGATTTTATTATAGCAGTTGTAGCTGCAGGAACCGTATATAAAGTAAGTGTTGCGTCTGATGTAATATCTAATTTTTTATTTATAAAATTGTTAGCCATTATTTACCTAAAAAGAAAACAATTGCATCACTGTCTTCTGTTTCTTCTTTTTGAAAGGTTGAATTTAATTGTTCTATTAAACCATTTAAATCTCTAATTAAAGATTCAAATGCTCTTCTATCATATTTTTCTGGTGGTTGTGTAAGTGATTGTACTATTTTTGCCATTATCTTCTACCATCTGGTTGTATGTCTAATCTAAATGTACCTAATTTCCAAAATTGATCTGTACTGGTGTTATCTATTTTTAAAGAAACAGATCTAGCCCTAGCTCGTGTATCTATTTTCTGTGTACCTGATGTCACTGTAAATGGTCCAAGTGTAGAACTTGCTGCTGTATCATTTGGAAAATCTCTTAAATTTAATGTAATTCTTGCATCTCCAGTCTGTGCTAAAAAATCTGGTATGACTCTTCTAATTTTCATCATAAACTCGCCATCACCTTGTAAACCTTGTGAACCTATATCAAAATCTCCAGATTCAATCGATGCAGCAATTGCGGAAATTGCACCTTCTTTAATTTGATTTAACCCTGTTTCATGTTCAAAATATGTTGAGGTACCATCTGTGCATCCAATCACATGATCTTTGTTTGTTGTAGCTGTTGTGCCACTTGCATCATATTCTGTTGCATGAGGCTTACCAAATACTGCAGAATCTCGCCACGCAGTTCTAGCTAATGTACCTGTAGTCCATACGGGTCGCTCGCTGCTTGAATCTAGATAATTATATGCAACCATTCTATTAACTGTGCCTGACCCAGAGTTAGGGTAGAACCACATAATCTCACCAAACAAATTATTTAAACCTGCGGTAATATGTTGTTTTGGAATTGTGTTAATATCATCAAAAACATGATCTTCAACTAAACAAGGTAAAGATTCTAGTCTACCAGAATATCTAAAGAAACCATTTTCTGACATCCAATATGCAGTACCATCAACTTCTACGGCTGCGTTTTTACCAATTAACCCACAGTTTGTACCAACTTGTTGAAATGAAAAAGTAAATGGAGGACCTACAAATCGCATAGTAAATAACGCTGTATCTGTCCAAACATAAATTGAATCTCTACCTCTTAGAGCCCCAACAATTCTTGACCCATCTGATAGTCTTTGAGTCCCTGCGGTGTTAGCAGCGGTAGGTGTGTATGTATTAATATCTTCTTGAGACGAGAATCTAATAAACATTTCATCTTGCGTAGATTTAGTTCCAATAGTTGTTTCAGTTCCAAAAAAAATTAAATGTCTATCTGGTGTAGATATAAGGCTAAACCTAGAACCTGTTGGAGCACCTGTTATAATTGTTGCTCTTGTTGTATTAGCTGTTGTTGGATCTGAATCCCATTCAAAACTTTCTCCATTAAAAATTGTAGCTATTAATTTATTACCAAAATTATCTAACGACCATAAACCAGGGTCTGTTATAACATCCCCTGATACAGCGGTGTTCCAACCAGCGTAACTTGAAGAATCTCTTACAGTGGCTCCTGATGAATGAATAGCAGCAGTTGTACCTAATGCTCCTCTTGTTAAACCCGTTAAATTATTACCACTTACACCTGTATAAATAATTATTTCTTGGCCTATAATAATTCTACCTGAAGATGGGAAAGATGATGCGCTGGCCATAGTTAGAGTTGTAACCGATGCATTAATTGATGATGATAAGGTTGATGTAAATGTTCCAGATAATGTACCACCCCATGAGCCTAGTCCCCAACCAGTAGATGCAACTTCAGCTGCAGGTCCAATTGAAAAATAATGTTTTATTCTAATACCACCAGATGTAGATGCACCAGAACCGGATTCATTAGAAGGCAGTGTAATTGTTAAAGTAGTTGTTGTTGGTATAGATGTTACTTGAAATTTTTTATCGTCAAAATTAGAAGCTGTAAAACCAGAATTAGTAATAGATGAAAAATTATCCAATAAAATAATATCACCTTTATTTATATTATGTGGTGATGCAAAAGTTATTGTAATTGCAGCTGAACCATTAGTTGAACTAAAAGCACTTGTTAAAGTTGTTGTGCTTTTAAGAGGAGTAATATCGTAGAAAATACCACCAGAGTATGCATATAAAATTCTGTTAGTTCCTAAAATTGCGTACTTAATACCTGATGTATTAATAAAATGGTGAATAGCTGTATTACGTCCTGTAATATCAACGGAACCTAATTGAGCCCAGCCACCTATTTTTTCAGGTAAACCATATCTAAATCTAACATTGTCACCATTAACCCATTGGCTCTCGCCGCCAGTTGATGTAACTTGTTTATTAAATCCAGGTTGAAAGTTTACTTTTTGAAGCATAATTATCTTGCCGTTCCAGGCACGTTTCCACTTGATACGAATTGAGTTTCTGCAAAAGCCATGTAAATGTATGCACCACCAGAAGCATTATAGTTACTATTATTATGTCTAAGTTTAAAACCATTAGATAATCCATCTATATTAAAACTTTCATCTGTACTTTCAGCATCAGCACCTTGTGCTTTTAAATATTTATTCATAACATTAAATGGATTTCTTTTATTATCCATGATAGCCCAATCACCAGTACTATCTGTTCTTTTTGTCATAACAAATGCTGGTTTAAATCCTGTGTAAACAAATGGTCCATCAACATTTCCATTACCTGTGTAGCTTCCAACTTTTGAGTAACCTTGTATATTTGTAAAACAATAGGCAATATGATTTCCGTCATTTGTATTACCTTCTGCTTCACTACCAAGTGTAAAAACAGAAGATGTTGGTTCAGTATCATTCCATCTGGTATTACTATCTGAAACAACATTGTTAGTAGCCCATCTCATAACTTTTGTTGCACCTAAAGGCGACCATTGCGTAGCCCATTGTTGACCATCGCCTAAATGTTTTATTAATATTACGTCAGGTTTTGCACCTAGATGATGTGGAATTGTGTGACCAGCTGTTCCATTTCCAACATATCTAATTATTGAAAAACCAGCGTCTGTATTTACCGATCCTGTATAAGTTTTAGCTGTACCAGAACCGGATGTGCTAGTTGATGAAATAGTCGTTCCAGCCCTCCAACACCAGGCCACCGTGGGTGAGTTATTATTATTCATGTGAGCATTACTACCGAGAGTAAAACCATCTGAACCAAATGCTGTTACACTTGCTATAGCTTCTTCAGCACCAGCACTATTTGCTAATATATTTTTTCCTGTTCCTCTAACTGTATCATGCAAAGAATGTCCCTCTGTGGCATTTCTTGCTTTACCCCAAACCCAATTTGGTGCAAATCCCACTCCTGTAATTGCTTGTGTTCCAGCATTACCAGTATATAAAACTATATTAAAATAATCTGATGGTTTGTCTATATCTGTATAAGCCATTATCCATTCTCCGCTAGGTTTTTTGTGTTAAGTGCAAAATAGCCACTAGGTACTGCAAATTCAAAGTTTCCAAATCCATTACCATCTGCATTGCTTGATGAGATTGCTGTAGGTGGAGAGCCAAAGTTAGTAATCCAAGTAAAAGCAACACCACTTGTGTTATCAGCTACATAAGGTACCCAATTCATTGAAGCATCTGGTGTCCATGTAAAAGCTGCATTTGTTTTAGAAGCACCACTTGTGGGATCGCCACTAGCTTGAAAAGTACCATTTTTAGAAAAATAAACTGCACCATTATCTAAATCCATAGCAACACCAATAATATCACCAGCAGTATAACTATTTCCATAAGATGAATCACTTCCGTTATTTTGTTTAGTGCCATCTGGATTATAACCATATCCCCAAGTTTTTTTACTAGGCATATTTGATTTATCATCTTTTGCTAAATCTGATATTCCCACATTTGAGTTATTTGAACTACTTATTGCATCTAATTCAACTTCCAAATACCATTTACCGTTTGATGGTGCTATTGTTCCAACTGCTGTATGTAATTGTGAAGCTGTAGCAGTTAATTTTAAATTACCTTCTGATAATACTCCAGTTTTTGAAGCATATACATCTAAAGGATTTAATGTTGCAAAATTATTTGTGCAAGTATCGGTAGACTGATCTACTGCTGTAAGGTTAGTAACTGCAAAGTGATTAGTATTACCAGATGTATCTGCACCCATACCACTAGCATTTGTTCCTGTTCCAGCTTGTTTAAATTCTAAATAAAATCCATTAGTTCCAAAAGTTAAACCAGATACATCTATTGGTTTCCATATTCCACTATCTTCGTCAAATTCTCCAAAGTCTGTTGGTGCTAATGCTAGACCATCTATATAAACGTATTCTGAAAGATACGAATGAAGATTTGAAGTATTTCCTATCAGTCCACCAATAAATTCTTTATTAGTTTGACCACCTTCAAAAATATCACATTGAGAATTTTGATCCATATATGTATCTGTTGAAAAACTTGTAACTTGTGTACCATTAACATACAATTTTGCTCTATTTGCTGCTGTGCTTTGGGTTGTGTCTATAGAATATACAATATGCGACCAGGCTGATGGATCCCTAAATAATTGACTTGTTTCTAAAATAAGTTCCGAACTATTATTTGTTGAAGTTATAATTCTTATTTTTTCACTATCTCTCCAACTAATGTAACCTCTGTTATTAGTATCTGCAACTGTGTTTGAATAAAGAAAATGTTGACTGCCATCTATATTAGTTCTTTTAACCCAAAAACTAAAAGTTCCTTTTGTTAGACCAGTTTCAGAACCACCTTTTGATCTAACTAAATGATCTGCACCATCAAACCTTAATGAGTTAGCTACATTAAAACCTGTATCTTTTATGGAGTTAGTTCCAAAAATTAAAGGCATTTTAAGATCCTAATTCTGGGAATTCTCCTAATGGTCTTTCAATGACTTCAGGGTCCCCTTCATCAGCTGTATTTACATACGTGTATAAAGTTTCAATTGCTGGTGTATCAGATGCGTTAGTAATTAATGTTTCCATTGCTGCCCCTTTAGTTCTTACAGCTGCTCTAAATGTTGTAATAGCTGAAGGCACGTCAGTATTTGCATCTGCTTTTCTTAAAATATACCAGTCTGTATTTTGTAGTATTCCAGCTACTTGTTGTTTAATAGTTTGAATAAAGTTATATTTTAAACCTCTCATTTTAATAGTATCTGTGTCAGCTCCTGTTGGTGCATCCCCATCATCTATTTCATCTTGTGTCCAAGTAGTATCTGCGTGTGCTTTAGCTGTAGCGTCACCATATGCGGCTGTTACTGTTCCAGCGTCAGCATCATACGTAAAAGTCTGGTTAGTATTAATATAATACTTTTCATCTTTTTTATTACTATTATCAAATGTTATCTCATAAATACCAATAGCTGCTAATTCACTTGCAGTCCATACTGAAAATATTTTAGCTGGATATTGAACATCTCCTATAACCAAACGTTTAGGGTGGTTAACATATTTTGAAATTGATCCGTCTGTTATTATTGCATACATATTATATCCTAACTTTCACTTAAATTTAATGTTCTACCTACTTCTTGCCATACAGCACCGTTAAAACGAAAAACTAAAATATCTGTTTTACCATCTGTATCTGTTGTTGTGGGCGCGGTTGATGCTGCAAATTCAAATATTGTATTAAAAGCTATTGTATGACTTCCATTGTAATTAATTTCAAGAACAATAAAAGCACCTTCAACATTATTACTTGGTGCAGAGAAAGTAGTGTTTTCTGTTGTTATATGATAAGCGTTTGCTGCAGCACTTGCGTCCCAGGCCACGGCATTCGATGAGGAAGTAATTGCTACTTGTGCAACATTAGCTGCTAAAGCAAATGTAGCAACTCCTGCTTGAGCAAGTGTTCCACTAACATCTAAGTTTCCATTAACATCAATTAAAGTAGAATTAATTTCAACTTCGTCATCAGCATTAATATCTAAATCACCATCAGCGTCTGATCTTATATTGATAGCAGAATCTCTAAACTGAAGTTGCATATCGGTATTAAGTAGTAATCCATCGTCAGCAACGTGAGTTAAAGTAACTTCACTATCAGCACCAAATTTTAAAACAGCAGCATCTGTACCTAAAACTAAATCATCGCCAACAGTAACGTCAGCTGCGAAAGTTAGATTACCAGTATTATCTCCTGATATCCAAATTACATCTGATGCTTCTGAACCACCACCATTAGCATTTGTTCCTATTTTTAATTGACCATCTCCTGTATTGCTATCGGCATTTACTTGAGGCCCAATTATTACATTTCCATCACCAGAAGTTATATCATCGCCAGCTTTTTCTCCTATTAAAACATTAAAATCACCTGTTAAATCTTCACCAGCGCTTATACCCATAACAACATTACTTTTTCCAACTGTATTAAACCTCATGGAATTTTGACCAACAGTGACATTACTATGACCAGTAGTTATTCTGGTAGCAGCACCAAATCCTATAGCTACATTATTATCCCCACTTGTTATTGCATCTAAAGCACCACTTCCAATACCAACATTACCAGTAGCAGCATTCAAAGTTCCTGTAGTTGAATGACCAACTAATAAAGAATTTGTAAAATTTGTTCCACCAGATTTACCTGGTATTGCAAGGTGTGTAGCATCAGGAACTCCGTCTAAGAAGTTTAATTCAGCAGCAGTAGAAGTCACGGCAGTTGAACCAATAACTAATCCTGTTGTAGTAGTTGTTCCAGCAATAGTTACATTACCAGAACCATCTCCAGAAATCCAAGTTGTCGTTGTTGAACCATCAAAGCCAGCAAT
>Ga0209383_1002238_pt1 | contig 11562 bp, 10 predicted proteins | sample CoawatmetaG02DNA_FD_187510 | JGI IMG/M metagenome (GOLD analysis project Ga0209383, IMG submission 187510) | Marine microbial communities from the West Antarctic Peninsula - Coastal water metaG029-DNA (SPAdes) (version 2) | ecosystem: Environmental > Aquatic > Marine > Coastal ... | reverse complement strand
GGTAAAATTGAAGAATCATCAAAAGAAACAATTGATGCCAAAGATTTAATTGTTTTACCAGGTTGTATAGATACACAAGTTCATTTTAGAGAACCTGGCTCAACTAATGCAGAAGATTTAAATTCAGGGAGTAGAGCCGCTATTCTTGGAGGGATTACTTCAGTTTTTGAGATGCCAAATACTAATCCTCCGACTTCGAACTTAATTGAGTTCCAAAAAAAAATTGATTTAGCAAAAAACAGAATGTTTACTAATCATGCATTTTATTTTGGTGCTACACCAGATAACTATAATGAATTATCTAATTTAAAAAATTTAGTAGGCTGTTGTGGTGTAAAATTATTTGCAGGATCTTCTACGGGAGATTTACTAGTAGATAAAGAAAAAGATATCGAAAAAATATTTGAACATACCTCAAAAGTAGTAGCAGTTCACTCTGAGGATGAAGAAATTCTAAACATGAATAAGAAATTGATTAAAGATGGAGATGTTCATTCACACCCTATTTGGAGAAGTGAAGAATGTGCAATCTCATCAACTAGAAGAATTGTAAAAATAGCTGAACGATTTAAAAAAAAAGCACACATACTTCACATTACTACTAAACAAGAGATTGATTTTTTATCTCAACATAAAGGTAATATTACATTTGAAATAACACCTCAGCACTTAACCATATTTGCTCCTGATTGTTATGAAAAGCTTGGCACTTATGCTCAAATGAATCCCCCTATAAGAGATAAATCACATTATGATAGATTATGGTATGGTGTGAGAAATAATCTCAACGACACAATTGGTTCTGACCACGCCCCTCATTTAAAAGAAAATAAAGAAAAAATTTATCCAAGTTCACCATCTGGAATGCCTGGTGTGCAAACATTATTACCTATAATGTTGAACCATGTTAACGATGGAAAACTAACAATAAAACAATTGATAAGATTAATTTGTGAAAACCCTATTAAAATTTTTAATATAAAAAACAAAGGTTTTATTAAAGAAAACTTTGATGCAGATTTAACAATTATTGATATGAATAAGACATCAACAATCGATAACAAGAATATTGCGAGTAAATGTGGGTGGACACCTTTCCATGGAAAAAAAGTTAAAGGTTTCCCCATTTATACAATTATTAATGGAATTACTAAAATGAAAAATGGGTCTATATTAGGTGAACCAAAAGGTGAGCCACTACATTTTAGTTAAGTATTGTCAACTTAGATTAAAAATTATACTCTAGATTTATGATTGACCTCATAATTAAAAATGCAAAAGTTGCCACTGCTTCAGATATTTTTGAATGTGACATTGGAATTGACAAAGAAAAAATTGTTTTTCTAGAAAAAAATTCTTCAAAAGAAGCAAGACAAATAATTGATGCTAAAAATGAATATGTTCTACCTGGTGGAGTGGATGGACATTGTCATTTGGACCAAAGAACAAAAGATGGAACTGAAATGTCAGATAATTTTGAAAGTGGCTCCAGATCTGCTGCTTTTGGTGGAACGACAACTATAATGCCTTTTGCAATACAGTTTAAAGGAGAAAGTTTAAGAGAAGTAATTGATGAGTACCATACAAGAGCAAATAATCAAAGTTACATAGATTATACGTTTCATCCAATTATAAGTGATGCAAGTCCAAAAGTTCTTGGACAAGAGTTGCCAGCAATGGTGAAGGATGGCTATACACATTTTAAAATTTATATGACTTATGAAGATTTACAACTCAATGATAAAGAAATTCTTGATACACTTGAGGCTGCTGGAAGAGAAAAAGCAGTTGTAATGGTGCACGCTGAAAACTACGAATGTTTAAAATGGCTTACAGAAAAACTTGAAGCAGCTGGAAAAGTGGACCCAATATATCATGCAGATTCAAGACCTGGGGTTGTTGAGAGTGAAGCAACAAATAGAGCAATAGCTCTATCTAGAATTACAGAAACTCCAATACTATTTGTTCACGTATCTGGCAAAGAGGCGATAGAAACAATTAGAAATGCTCAAAACAAAGGATATAAAATTTATGCAGAGACCTGCCCTCAGTATTTGTTCCTAACAAGAGATGATTTAAATAAAGATAATTTTGAAGGAGCAAAATATATTTGTAGTCCTCCTCCAAGAGATCCTGAAAATCAGAAATATGTATGGAATGGCATTCAAAATGGCACCTTTGACATTTTGTCATCTGACCATGCACCATTTAATTTTAAAAGTGATAAAGGCAAAATGGTAAAAGGTGATAAAACACCCTTTAAACATATTCCTAATGGTGTGCCAGGTCTTGAAACTAGATTGCCTTTGTTATTTTCAGAGGGGGTAATGGGTAAAAGAATTTCTATTAATAAGTTTGTAGAGCTTACATCGACAAATCCTGCAAAGATCTATGGCTTATATCCAAAAAAGGGAACTATTTGTATAGGATCAGATGCAGATATAGTTATTTGGAAAACTGGAATAGAAAAAAAAATTAGAAATGCCGATCTACATCATGATACAGATTATACTCCTTATGAAGGAATAAATGTTAAGTGTTGGCCAAATATTGTAATTAATAGAGGAAATGTTGTTATTGAAAATGGAAAGCTACTGGGTAAAAAGGGGTTTGGTAAGTTTCTAAAATCAGATGTTTCAAATTATGTATATTAAATTTTTAATACTCACATTCTAAATTAAAAAAAATTAAATTTAAGAGATAAGTTTCAAGAATTTTAAAGTTTTCTTTAAACGACTTTTTTCAATTTTATCTAATGTTATTGATGATCTCATTACTTCGTTAGGAATTTTTTTCAAGATTTTTAAACAATATTTAATTCTGGCAGTTGCAAAATTTGAGGGATACTTACCATATATATTTTTAGCCAAAAAAAGCAAATATTTATCAATTATTCTTGCTTCTTTATATTTCTTGTTTTTAATTTTTTCAATTAACTCTACTACTTTTTCAGGAACTATTGCTGCAATACTAACTTGAGATCCGTCGCTTCCATACTTAAAGCACGGGTAAAGATGCTCATCTCCTGAAGCCATAACTGAGAAATTTTTTTTATATCTTTTAAAAAATTTATAATTATTGACATAGCTTTTGTAATTCCAACTTCCCTCTTTAACACCCAATACATTGCTTATTTTTAGTAATTTTTTTAAGGTTTCTTTTTTATAAGAAAGATGACCTGAATATATGCTTGATTGGTATAAAAAAACTGGTTTTTTTATTTGATTACATATTGTTTTATGGTGATTGTATATCATATCTGAAGTTATGCCTTGCATCCAAGAGAAGGGTGGAAATATTAATATAGCATCAGCACCAGCTTTCTCCATATTTTTTGCAACCTTGGAAGCAAATATAGGGTCCTCAAAATTTAGTCCTGATATTATCTTTTTATTATTTTTTTTATATTTTTTTGCAACTTTAATTATTGTAATCTGTTCATTTGATGTGAGTGTAAAATTTTCACCAGCATGTCCGTTTAATAACAATCCTTTGATACCCTCTGTATTAATAATATTTTTAATATGAATATTAAGTGATTTTTTATCTATCGACCTATTCTTATTTAAAGGAACTACTGTTGCCGCATAAATACCATCAAGCTTTTTCATCATCAGTTAATTAATCTTCTTATATCAAATAAACTTAAATCAGTATCCTTTCCTAATATTTTTTCTGCTAACAATAAACCCATGTATGGACCACTGGTATAGCCCGAGTGAACTGAGCCTATTACATAGGCATTTTCTAAATTTGGTAATTCTCCAATGATAGGCATAGCGTCATCAGTTTCAGCCTCTAAACCGAGCCAAACTCTTGAAACTCTTGAATTTTTCAAATTTGGTATCGCATGGCAAGCAAGCCTCATATTTCCTATTAGATTTTCAGGTTTTGTTTCAGTGTAATCACTTTCAATACTTCCTATACCTGGCCAACCACCACCAATTAAAACTGTTCCATTTTCAAATTGTTTTAAAGAAAGCTTACCATGAGCAACAGTTATTACTGTTTTAAGTAATTTTGGCATTCTTTCAGTGACGATTAATTGTTGTGGAAAGCATTTAATATTAATATTTACATCTAATAATTTTAAAACTTTTTCTAAATAAACACCAGCAGCTAAAACAATTTTATTAGCATTAATTTTTTTACCATCATTAGAGACAATCTCATATTTATTATCTTTATTATTAATTTCTGAAACTTCAAAATTTTCTATAATTTCAGCATTATTTTCTTTAAGAGCTTTTGAGTATACATAGCCAGTTTGATTTGCACTTACATATCCATCCATTTCACAATAAGCAGCACATTTGATTTTACTATTTATATTAGAATCTATTTTAAGAGCTTCATCTTTTGATATTATCTTTATATCGGCACCATATTCTCTTCTAATCTTTGATCTTTCATTTAAAAGTTTTTCTTCCCCTTCAGTAAATGCAAGACAAAGACCTTTTTTTTGTTTTACATCAATTTCATTTGATAGCCATTTTTCTGTATTCATCCATAATTCCCAACCTTTTTTTGCATAAGGTATTAATTTTGCTCTAGTCATGTGCATTGTTAAAGTACCAGCATTAACTCCAGACGCACCTCTGCAGATTGAGCCTTTATCTATTACACAAACTTTGAGACCATTCTTTGCAAGATTCAAAGCTGTTGATGATCCATTTATTCCTCCACCAATAATTGCAATATCAAAATTATCCATGATCTTATAGTGGTGCAGCCTCTACTTTTGTAATTTCCTCATATTCAAAATCTCCTATGGCTTTATCAAGAGGAAAGGGTCTTATAGGAGTTCTTCCAGTCAAGTAGCTTAAATCTTTAACTTCACATTTTAACTGCTCTGAAGCTACTCTTGCAACCGAGTAATGACACGTTCTTCCTTGACATGGTCCCATTCCAAACCTTGTCCATGTTTTTATTTGATTTAAATTTTTAGCACCTTTTTTAATTGCATGAATAATTTCTTTTTTAGTAATATCCTCACATCTACATAAAATTGTATTATCATCAATATTTTCAATAAGTTCTTTTGGTGTAGAGTTTAAATGAGCAATACCTTTTGCAAATATTTCATACCTATTTAATTTTTTTAATATTTTGTTACTTTTAGTTTTAAATTCATTTTCATTTATTATGTTTGAATCATAAAGAGTTGTGTAAGCTGTTAATTTACCTTTATCATCAGCAGCTATAGCTCCAGAAATACCAGAACCGTCTCCAGTTATATATAGGCCCTTCATGGATGACCTAAAATATTTATCAATTTTTGCTATCCAGCCTCCTTTAAGTTCATTGTAAATATGCTCTACTCTTAATAATCTTGTTATATCTGTGCTAGGAGTTAGCCCATGCCCCACTGCTAACACATCTGTATTAATTTTTTTTAATTTTTTATTTTTTATATTCTTTAGTTCTACTAATATTCCATCTTCATTATTGGTTGCTTTTTTAACTATTGAATTTGAATAAATAGGAACTTTAGAAAATATTATTTTTAAAATCCAAGAAATTCCTTGTATAAAATTTTCTGGATTTGTAATTAATGGAAGCATTGATTTTAACCACTGAAATTTAGAACTAGTATCAATTATTGCCTCAACTTTACCTCCAAATTTTAAGATGTAATATGCCACAAGTATTAACAATGGGCCGTTACCAGCCAAAATTATTTTATTTCCAGGAAGTGTATGGTGTGATTTTAACATAACAGTACAAGCTGCCAAACCTATAACGCCAGGCGTAGTCCACCCTTCAAAGGGTACTATTTTTTCATAAGTTCCTGTTGCAACTATTAAGTTTTTTGCTGTCCATTGAATTGTTACGTTATCATTAAAAGCATCAACTTTATATCCAGGAGACACTTGCCAAACAGTATGGTTATATGCCGTATCTATATTATTTTTTTTTAAATCTTCAGAAAATTTTATTTGAATTAAATTTTCTTTAAGAGATTTTTTTTTTTTTATAATATAAGATTTTGGTGGGGCTCTATAAATCTGGCCTCCGCTGTTTTCATTGCTATCTACAACTAATACTTTTAAACCTCGTTTCGAACACGTTATTGCTGCACTTACACCACTAGGACCTGCACCAATTACAATAACATCATATTTATTTTTAAAACTCATTAAGGTCTCCAGTTTTAATTACCATTCCTTCTTTTATAAAAATATTACATGAAGTTACTTTTTTACCATCTAACAAAACGACACATTCTTGACATGAACCCATCAAGCAGAACATGCCCCTATTTTCTTTTTTTTTAGGAGACAGTCGTAAATTTTTATGATTTGAGATAAATAATACTATTGATAAACATTCACCCTCAAATGCTTCTAGAGTTTTTTCATTAATAATTATTTTTATTTTTTTTCCTCTTTCAAAATAATCTGAAATTCTTAAGTTCACTGTTTTATGTTAATCATGTTTGTCTCGTTTAAAATTTTATTTGAATCATACTACCAATTATATTTTTAATAACATAAGGTTTTACAAACTTTTTTCCCGTAAGAGTTGACATTAAATTATTTTATATATTTCCAGGCACTCATAAATGTGATTAATTTAAACCATTAATAACCAACGGAAAAAGAGAGAGGATAAAATATGATGAATAAAATCTTTAAATCATTTTTTGCTCTATTGATCTTTCTGTCGCTAACTATCAGCGCTCAAGCAAGATCACTAGACGAAATAATGAAATCAGGTGTTTTAAAAGGAGGTGTTAATCCAGGATTACCACCACTCGCAAAATACAATGAAAAAAATGAACTAGTAGGATTTGACGCTGACATAATGGCTAAACTGGCAGAAATGCTTGGTGTTAAATTAGAATTAGTTAAAACAGGTTCTCCAGATAGAATACCTTTTGTTGCAACTGGTAAAATTGATATTGTAATGGGAGCCCTTACAAGAAACTATAAAAGACAAAAAATTGTAGATTATACTGTACCAGTTCATACTGAGGTATTTGGTGCTTTAACTACAAGCAAAAAACCGTTTGCAGCAGTAATGGATATGAATAGAGCAGATGTAAAATTAGCACAAGTAAGAGGATCTATGCCAGCAGGCTGGGCAAAGAAAAACTTAACAAAAGCTAATATTACTTTGTTTGATAATTATCCAGATGCTATGAGAGCAATCGCACAAGGAAGAGCAGATGCAATAGTTGATGTGATTGATTTCTTGGGCGAACACATGAACAAACATAAGGATGTTGAATGGCAAGTAGTAGAGAAAGCAATAGACACTTGGTATTGTGGTATTGGTGTAAAAAAGGGAAATGCATCACTTCAACAATGGTTAAATGTTGCACTTTACACTATGCATAGATCAGGTTTTGTTGACGAAACTTGGAAAAAATGGTTTGGAATTGGACAGGTTCACAGCGTTCAACCACAACCATACTTCTAATAATCATTAACTTTCACTTAATCCCCTCATCAATAATATTTTGAGGGGGTTGGGTTGTTAAGTCATGGGATATACTTTAATTTACACTCAAGTATTAGAATTTTTTCCATACCTTATAAGGGGTGCTTGGATTAGTTTACAAATATCTGTACTTGCATTTTTTGGAGGCCTGTTTTTTGGTTTAATTTTTGCAACCATAAGAACTTTTGGAAATAGAATATCTAACAAGCTTGTTATTTGGTATGTAACATTTTTTACAAATACACCTCAGCTAGTTCAGGTTTATTTTTTGTTTTTCGCTTTACCAGAATTTGGAATTTTATTATCACCTTTTGTGGCAGTTTTAATAGGCATGACTTTAAATGCTGCAGCATATTTATGTGAGATTCAAAGAGCTGGCTTTTTATCAATTAGACAAAATGAATTAGATGCTGCAAAAACTTTAAATTTTAGTCTAACTCAACAAGTTAAATATGTAATATTTCCTCATATTATGAAAGTGCTTTTCCCACCACTTTCGAACCACTATATTATTATGACACTTGGTACATCAATGGCTGCTATCTTTGGTGTAGAAGAGCTTACAGGACGAGCATTTAATATTAACTCAGAAACATTTAGATCAGTTGAAATATTTTCTCTTACAGCCCTAGTTTATATAGTCATCACTTTTATGGCTACTTTTTTACTAGCTATAGTTGGGCGTTACTTTTTTAAAGCCAAAATAAGGATTATTCAGTAATGGAAAGATTAATTGAGGAAATACCTAGTTTTTTTACAATCTGGAATATAATTTTTTTAGCAAAAGCTATGGGTGTAACATTCTTGTTAACAGCAATAGGTTGCTTAGTAGGTTTTAGCATGGGGTGCCTGATAGCAGTTTTTAGAAAAACAAAAACTATTTTTTTATTACCGTTAAGAATTTTTATAATTTTATATACTGAAATATTTAGAAGAATACCCTTTTTAGTGTCATTACTATTAATGTTTTATATTTTTCAAATTTTTAAAATATCAGATAGTTTATTTGTAATTGCCGTAATTACTGTTTGTTTGATTGCAACGGCATATATTGGAGAAATAATAAGAAGTGGCATTGAATCAATTAATCAAACCCAGTGGGACGCTGCCAGTGCAATGAATTTTACATATTTTCAAATATTAAAAGAAGTAATTTTCCCACAAGCTTGGAAAGTTATTTTGCCACCAGCATTTGGTTTTTTTATAATGTTTATTAAAGATACAGCTCTTGCATCCCAAATTGGAGTGATGGAGCTAACATTTGCTGCAAAGGTATTAAATAATAAAGGTTTTTCACCTTTATTATCATTTGGTTCAGTTTTAATTTTATACTTTATTTTATCTTATCCCTTAGATAGATTTGGAAAACATATGGAGAAAAAGCTTGCCTCAAATAGAAATTAAATCTTTAAATGCTTATTACGATAAGCTTCATGTTTTAAAAGATGTTGAGGTAAAAGTTGAGAAGGGTGAAATTGTTAGCCTTATAGGACCGTCAGGATCTGGTAAAAGCAGTCTCTTGAAGATGTTGGTTGGACTTTTAGTTCCACAATCTGGTGAGGTAAAAATTAATAATGAAATTATCGATTATAAGAAAAAAGCTGATTTAAGAATTGTTCGAGAAAAAATTGGAATTGTGTTTCAGCAATATAATTTATTTCAAAATATGAACGTTTTAAAAAATGTTTGTATAGCCCCAATAAAAATTCAAAAAAGAGACTCAAAAAAAGTTGAAGAACAAGCTATTGAACTATTAGAAAAAGTTGGGTTAAAGGATAAACTAAAATCTTATCCAGATGAATTATCAGGGGGCCAACAACAAAGAGTAGCTATCGCAAGAGCTCTTTGTCTAAATCCTGAAATTTTACTCCTAGATGAAGTAACTTCAGCATTAGATCCTGAGCTTGTGCAAGAAGTTTTAGACTCAATCAGATTGCTTGCTTCAGATGGTATGACTATGCTTATTGTGTCTCATGAAATGAGTTTTGTTAAGGAAGTATCAAGTAAGGTAATATTTATGGATAACGGCTCTATAATCGAAGTTAATAAGCCAGAATTAATTTTTGAAAACCCAAAAGAAAAAAGAACCTCTGATTTTGTTAGTAAGATTCTGAAAGATAAATGATAATTGATCTGTTAAAAGGCTCGGTAGATAATCATGTTCATTGTTGTCCCCATATAAATAAAAGAAGTACAAATATTTTTAAAGTAGTTGAACAAGCGGAAAAACTACAAATGTATTCAATTGGCTTAATGGACAATTTTTCAAACACATCTGGTTATGCATCCTTAATTAGCAAATATAAACCGCACATGAAGCTAAAAATTTTTGGTGGTTTAATAATGGAGCCACCATCTGGAGGTGTAAATTATGAGAATGCCAAAATAGCATTAAAATATAGCTACAACAAAGAAGGAGCAAAATTTATTTCATTTCCAACACACCATACTAAATTTATCGCTAAACAAGAGGGGAGAAATTTAGAATATATTAAAAAATGTTTTCATGTTCCATTAAAAGGCCCTGATTTTGAAACATTAAAAATCTTGAAACTAATAGCTAAGAATAATATTGTATTAAATACAGGACATCTGTCACCAACTGAAACTCTTATATTAGTTAAGTATGCAAAAAAATTAGGAGTAAAGAAGATTTTAGTTCCAGCAAATAATTTTAATATAGTTACTATTTCAAAATTAAAAAAATTTAAGGTTATATTTGAATTTTCTTATTTTTTTATTTCAAGAGCAATCAATATTCCTTTGACACATGTTGATGGAGAAAAGCATAAAATTACTGGTACTAATGAAAATAAATTAAAAGAACTGATTAAAGAAGCAGGGCCTGAAAATGTAATCTTATCGAGTGACTCAGGTGTATCAGTATTACCATTGCCCCATATAAGTTTTTCTAAATTTATAAAAATAATTATTAATTTTGGCTTTTCTAAAAAAGAAATAAACCATATGATAAAAATTAATTCAAAAAAACTATTTAATCTTTAAATGAAAAAAAAATTTATACGATCTGAATTATTAAATATTTTAAAAGATATTGTTAAAATTGATACAACCTTTCCACCAGGAAGTTCTAAGCAATTTTCAGAATTTATTTTTAGATATCTTAAAAATTCTGGACTCAATGTTAAAAGATACGGTGTTGATAAAGAAAAAATAAATATTGTAGCCTCTAACTTTAAAGGGTCAAAAAAATCTTTAGTTTTTAATTCCCATATTGACACTGTTAGTCCAATCTTAAGTGAATGGAAAAGCAACCCATTTGATCTAAAGATTAGAAATAAATTTTCTTTTGGCTTGGGTGCGGTAAACTGTAAGGGTAGTGCTGCAGTTCATTTGTATTTAGCTAAGAATTTAAAAAAAATATTTCCTAATCTTAAAGAAAACATAGATTTTACTTTTGTAACTGATGAAGAAAATCTAGGGCCTGATGGAACAAGATATTTAAGAAAGATTAAAAAAATAAAACCCCACACTCTAATTTTAGGTGCACCCACTAATAATGACTTTGTTATAGAGGAAAGAGGTGTGTTTTGGATTGAAGTTGAGGTTTTTGGTAGAACCTCTCACGCAGGTGAACCCCACAAAGGAGTAAATTCAATAGAAAAATCAGCTAAAATAATCGATTCACTTAATAGAATTTATAAAAATAATTTAAAGAAATATAATGTTGGAGTTCATAAATCTACAATTAACACAGGAATGATTTTAGGTGGCGAAAATGTAAATGTTGTTCCTTTTAAAACCAAAATAACTATTGATAGAAGAATTACTAACAAAGAAAATATTAAAAAATCTTTTTTAGAAATTAAAAATTTTATTAAAAAGATCGATCATTCAGCAAAAGTAAAATTTTTAACTGGCACCAATCCTTTTAAATCAAATAAATCAAATTTTTATTTAAATGAACTTTCAAAATCGAAAAAATTGATAACCAATAAAAATGCTAAGTTTTTATCTTCAATAGGTGTCAGTGATGGAAGATATTTTGCAGATGATAATGTTAATATAATAAATATTGGGCCAGGAACTGGATCTGAGGGTCATAAATCTAATGAGAAATTAATTAATAAAGATTTAATTGATTATTTTTATATT
>Ga0209383_1002236_pt1 | contig 11565 bp, 10 predicted proteins | sample CoawatmetaG02DNA_FD_187510 | JGI IMG/M metagenome (GOLD analysis project Ga0209383, IMG submission 187510) | Marine microbial communities from the West Antarctic Peninsula - Coastal water metaG029-DNA (SPAdes) (version 2) | ecosystem: Environmental > Aquatic > Marine > Coastal ... | reverse complement strand
ATCAACAAGCTCCGTATGAGGACATCACTGCTGAGAAGTACAAAGAGTTAGTAGCAGCAATGCCAGTGGATGTTAAGTGGACTGACCTAGAACAGTACGAGAAGGAAGACAACACGACAGGTAGTCAGGAGTTAGCATGTGTAGGGGGTGCATGTGAAATAGTATAGATAAAACTAAGGGGCCTTAAGTGGCCCCTTTTTTATTCCTCCTGTTTATTCTCTTCCGCAGCCATTAATCCAGACTTAAGACCTATTCCAGCCCCCACAGAGAATGGTAAGGCAATCTTACCTTGACTCTTCAAAGCAGCTTTGGTGTCGGCAGCAGTAGGTTTAATATTTGCCTCACTTAAAGCTCGCTTATTATACGACATTTGAGCAGCGGTGTAATACTTTTGAGACATGTCTGCTTCTTCCGCTGTTCTTTTAACTCCGGTTAGTTTTTCTACTCGCTTAGACGCAGCCTCTAAGTTATCAGGGGTTAACCTGCCTTTTATTTGCTGGTTGTCAAACGTCTGCTTGCCTCTATATGAGTGTTTTATTATAGGTTGTGCAGTAACTAGACCTGTTCCTCCTACGGGGTTTATACCAAAAATATCATGGCCGTCATTAATCATAGTAAACATGTTTTCTTTGTAAGGGTCTACCGCAAAAAAAGCGTTAGCTCCTCCAAGCTCTTGCTGCCTAGAGTTAAACGATTGCTGTAAAAACAAATACTTCTTCGGCCCCTTAACTTTAGTAAGATCACGATTCCCTATGTCTACTTTGTTTTCATCCTTTACTCCAGCTAGTTTCATTCTTCTGGGATCACCCCTTCTTCTATCTAACGACATGTTAAAAGTGTTTAAGGCTAGTTCTTCCTTGCTTCCTTTTTTTAAGGGTATCCCTTGATATTGTTTATATCTTGCTTTTAATATTAGATCAGCTATCTTATTAGTAGACTCTGCTGAGTTTTCGCGTACAGGTATTGGTTTCTTTGTGTCAGGGTCTAATAAAAGTTCTCCCGTATCTGGGTCTTTTTGAAACACTGTCTGTTTGTCTTTTTTCTTTAGTCTGGACTTTCCTGTTTTAGGGTTAATCACCTTTTCCTTAACAGGTAGGTTTGTCTCAGGGTCTATGTCATACTCTTTTTTTATCAGGGCCTTTCCTATTCCTAACTTTTCAAAGATATAAGCATTGTCTTTACTTAAAGAAGCTGTTATCTGAGCAAACTCTACTGCAAGGTTAGGGGGTAACTTGTCGTAAGGTGTTTCTTTTTTACTTTTTCTTATGTTATTTATAAAGTTTAAGTAATCGTCCGACATATTTGTAGAGAAAGCCCGAACAACGCTTGCTCCTGACCCTCCCTTACCTATAGACTCTAAGTTTCCTTTAGCACCCCCGCCCCCTTGTGGGTCTTTAACTTGAACAAAATGATCAGCCTTTGTTTTTTTATGTATTCCTAAATGATTAACAGCTCTGTCTACAATTTCTTCAGGTATCTGATCGTTTCCTCTTCGCAAACCGTTGCCTATGTTAAAAGCTAGTGTTGCTTTATCGTCAATAGGAATGTCTTTTGCTATGTAGTTAAGAGATATAGGGCCTATAGTTAAGGCATTGTCGGTTTCACCGTCAGGTCTGTCGTTCTTGGTTTGAGACCAAAGAGAAGAAGCAGTAAACTCAGCGTCTTCTCCTGTATCTCCTAAAATATCAGCTATCTTTTTTGCTTGAACGCCTAGAACTCTTGTAGCTGCTCGTTTACTGGGTGAAACACTTTCGGCTATTGCAGACGGTATAGAGTTACCATACGCTGTAAGGAAGTTAACCTTACCCCTAATAGGGTCTTCATAAAACTTAGGAATGTTTGTTTGTGTGCTTAATGACGTTCGGTTTGCTACGTTACCAAGAGAAGAACCCATGCTTTTAACACCAGCACCTGCTCCTGTAACTGCCGCCAGATTTAAGAAATTACCAGCGGCATCCACACTACGTGGGTACTCTTTAGCAGTTTCCGTTGCAAACTCAGCTATTTTTTTACCAAAATCTGTAGACATCATAGCGTTGCCTAAGCTTTCCGCTATTTTTTCTGAAGGTTCTGATATATAAGTAGGGACAAACTCGCCTATTGCGTCACCCAGTAAACCTGCGGTCTGTCCAGCTCCTGATAACAGTAACTCAGCAGAGTTCACGTAAGGGTTGCCAGCGGTTTGCCTACTGGCTGTTCTTTTTACGTTGTCTATTCTTTTATTAAAGTTTTCTTTAGAAGAAGTCTTGCTTAAGTCTTGACTCAATAGTTCGTCATAACGCTGTAACGTAGAATCAGCCATTATAAACCCGCCTCTTTCATTTCTTCTTCAGTAATGTCTTCTGCTTGGGTTGTAGGGAGCTTCATTATTTCCACAATAAACGCCCTGTCAGCAGCAATAGCTTTCTTCATAGCTGAGTTGTTAGTTGCTTTAATTGCATCATCTGCGCTCCTAAGCATCACACCTAACGATTTACGAACATTAGGGCTAACCGCCCCTCGTTTAATAGCGTAACCAATAGCACCAGCCGCTGACACCGCTGTTACAAGGGGCAAATAACCAGAAGCTGCGATACCTGCAACACCTGTTATCGCTAAACTACCCGCTATGTACTTACTGATAGCTGTTGTTGGAGCCTTAGTTCCTGTAGCTCCTTCAATATTTTGAACAATGCGGCCTACTTTTAAATTAGCATCGTTAGCCGCTTTATCCAATACATTGTCGTGAGCCTTAAGCCACAAATGCATTTTACGCAAGTCTTTTTGTACATTAACATCAGGTACAGCTTCAGCAACCTTAAGGTTTAAACGATCACGCATAGCACGAGAGGCAATGTCAATACCGTTCTGCTTGTTACCATCCCACCCGCCTTTGCCTAACTTACTAAGTTCTTTATCTATCTGCCTACGTATGTTTAGAATACTTAACGCAGAACCGTCAGACTCTTTAACTAGCACCTCTACAAGATTAAAAATCTTCTGTGCTGACTTTTCAGCATCACCAACAAGAGCAGGATTTTTTGACTGTAAGTTATCAGCTACGTTTTTTAAATCACTCAATAATTCTTTTTTATTTAATTTAACTTTTGATTTTGCTAATTTCTTGTTTAGGCTGTTTTGTTTAGCTTCTACAGCTTTTGAAATTGCCTGTCCATTCTCTGTAAAACTTACACCCTTTTTTAAATTTAACTCTAGTAGGTTACTGACCACTTCTTCTTCATCTGCCGTAGGTACAACCTCCAGCGTTCCCCATTTATTTTTTACGTTTGTCCGTGCTTGGTTCCTTAGGATTTCTTGTGTGGGTACAGGGCTTGCCAGTTCAAGTAGAAAACCACGGTCTGCCTTTACTATTTTTTTCCTACCAGACTCATAAAGACTGTCACCTGCTCTACCCAGTAAACCAGCAGTTGTGTCAGGAGCTGGGCCACGTAAAGATGGCGGTTTTAACCACTGTGCTACATTAACAACACCTTCAATTGTTGCAGCGTCATTAGGGTTTTCCGTTGAGTAATTAACCCAAGCATCCCTAACATAACCAGCAGGGCCGCTTAATATCTCTAATCCTTTTTTAGTTACAGGGTTGTCTATTAAAGGCATTACAGTGTCTTTTATTTTGTTAGCGACATACTCTTCCATTTGATTAGGAAAAATCTGAACCATCGCGTTTTTAGTAGCTAGTTGTATACCTTCACTAACTACCGTGTTTAAAGCATCAAAACCGCCTTTAGCCGCTATATTAAAACCAGCTCTCCCATAGCCTATATCTCCTTGAATCGCAGCAGAAGCTTGTTGTTTTGCAAAATTTGTAAACTCTTCAGGAGCCTTTCCAACATTCTCTGTAAATTGTCCAAAGTCTTCCTCAGTTAATCCTGAAGCAGCAACATAACGACCTTCACTTTCCTTAATCTTTCTCTCTCTTTGATTAATTTTTTGTTCTAAAATAGGAGCCAGCTCATTAACAACATTTACTTTGTTTTCCTTGACGGCTTGTTCTATTGCTGCCCTTAGTTGGTCTTCGTTCATTGATCGCCTCCTACTGGAATACCCATTCTTTCTAATAAATCAAGAGTCTCAGGTGAATAGCCGCCAGTCGCTGATGCTTCGTCTTGCGTTGGTTGTAGAAACTGAGTAGGTTGTGGTATATAAAAAGCGTTTGTGAGTGGTGTTGTGTCTTCACCGCGACCAGCAGCAAGTTTCATAACTCCCTCAAGGGTGTCGTTGTTTAACTGGATAGCAGCACGAGCCACACGCTCTTCAAGGTCTAAAAGCCTATTAATGGTTGCTCCATCAAGAGAAGCATCAGCACCTTTTGTAGCTTCAAGGAATTTCCTATCTTGTTCTGTAAACCCTTGTCCACCACCAAAGATATCAATAGAGGCCAACACAGCTTCACTTCTTGAAGCCATTAATGCTTTAGAAGCAGCTACTCCGTCCATGTATTTATCAGGCAACAGCCCTGTCTTGTTAATAATCTCTAATGATTTGTTTGCCCAATCTGTTCCAAAACCAGTACGTACACCTTCACTTAAGATTTCTCTTGTTGATTGGTTAGTAGCCATTACTTTTATAGCAGACTTTGCGTCTTTAAATGTCTCTAAATACTGAGTAGTAAGACCGTCTGTTAAATTAGAAATAACGGTGTCTGCTTGATTAATAGCCTTAGTTTCCTGAGGAGCTATAAGCAAGCCTAATTCACTAGGGTTGACCCACTTCTTAGTCTTTTCATCATAAGCCTTACCTGCCTCATTGATACGATAAGGTTCAATAGTTTCTTTACCGTCCACTATTCTTTTATAAGCTTTTAAAGTTGCCTTCTCTCCTTTCATGGTCTCTAAAAAGAGAGTGTCTGACATTTTATCATACTTACCGCGATTTATTGAGTCATACACAGCTTGTCCAGCGTTTTTAGACTCAGCCACAGCCAGCTTGCCTTTACGGCCTTGTTTGGCAATAACATTACGCTCTTCTTGCTCTAAGACTTGCTTAGTTCCCGCCTCAATGGAACCGCCAGCGATAAGAACCTCAGCAGTTTGGTCTAGCCCTAAATCTTTAGCTTGTTTAATTAACCCTTCCCGTTGAGTAGCTAAAAGTGTTTTCTCTTGTAGCTTTGCGGCAAGTGCTGTAGCTGTCTTAAAGTCACCTGTGGCTTGACTAATCTGGATAAGCTTCTTAAGGTCTTCTGTTTTGTTAATGTCTAACGCAGAAAGTGCCTTCCTAAGCTCAAGGGATTTATCTGGACGGCCTGTAAGCCCCTGTAAGCCACCCTGCATCATGTTGGAAGCATTAGCGCCTAAGGCCATTGCTTGTTGCTCATAGTTACCCGTAGGGCTAATGCCTTGAGGGGATATGCCTGTTAACATACCTGCTAAATCTTGTGCCATTATTATACCCTCTTTACCCTACGTTACCTAAGTTTATTTCAGCTTCTCTTTGTAGTCTTGCGGCTTCTTCTTCGGGAGTTTCTAATGCCTCGTCTTGGCCCATATATGACAAATTATTATTCCCCATTGCCCTTAGCGCAGCATCACTTAAACCACTAGCTCCTCCAAAACCAAACCTATCTCCTAACTCTTTAAGCCACGATGGGGTACTGCTATCACCAAAACCTAAAGCACCCATCATTCCTCCAGAACCTCCAGCACCTCCTTCGCCACCTAAGAGTTGAGCATAAAACTGCTGCTCTGGGCTAAGGCCACTACCAAACAATCCACTTGCCACGCCTTGTAGCTGCTGCTGTTGTAAGTTATTAGCTAACTTAGCGCCCTGTAAGTAAGACTCTACACCCTGCGAACCAGCCGCTGCTTGTAGTTCTGCGCCTCTAATCTGGCCTCTCTGAGCAAGCTGACCTGTCTGTACACCTTGTCCTAGCATACCCATGGCTTGAGTTTGTGGAGCAAAGCCAGCGTTCATCAAGTTCATACCACCAGCAATTGATTGTTCTCTTTCACTCAGCAGTTGATTCCTTGCGCCTAAGTTAGCACGGCCCATAGCTTCCTGACGTGCTGCTTCTTGAGCAAACATCTCAGGAGAACCACCACCATAAGCACTAGAAGATAAACCTAAGCGGCCTTGAGAGAGCAGCCTAGACTCTGTAGCTTGACGGTTACGCTCTTCATCAGGGCGCTGTGTGGCTCTTATTTGCTCATAGAGAGCCGCTTGATCCCCTGCAAAGTCACCGCTACCTGCGGCACCAAACATGCCTTGGGCCTGACCTAATAGCTGGTCTTGTAATGCCTGTTGTTCCGGTGAAAGACTTAGATTAAAGCCACCTCCTGCACCCACGCCTACATTAGCAAGACTAGAGGTTACGCCATAAGGCTGGAACTGGGTAGCGTCAGAAGCTCTTGTACCTATGCCTTCTGATAATGCAAGCCCTTCTGAGCCTACTTGAGTAGCACCCTTGATGCCTTCTTTGCCAGTGTAATATCCAGCTCCTGCTCGTAGTAAGTCTTCTATAAAAGACATTAGAATGTACCTCCATCAATTTGTGCAATAGTTAGTGTGCCTGTAAAGACAGGGTTATTAACATCTACTTTACTACTTATTGCAATAGCAATGTTAGTATACTCTGTGTCAATCTCTGTTCCTCTTACAATCTTGTTTGCATTACCAGAGGGTAGAGCGTCTTTTGTTGCAAAGTTAGTGGTCTTAGTGTAATTAGACATTTAAATAAGTCTCCCTAGTAAGGCATGTATGTCAATTTTTTGTATGGAATAAGGTGCGCCAGTGATTTGTGCTTCAATACCAACAGTAACAATAGAGCCGCTGCCTCCTGTGTTAACAGTAGGTTTACGAACTAAGGCATCATAGCCTCCAGAGTACTCACCTATGCCATACTCCGCTATTCCGTACTCTGCAATAGCATTAGTAAGGGGAGTAGTAAAGATATGTTTAGAGAAAGCACCTGTATAGTCATAGCTCCAGCTTAAAGTAGTTGATGTGTTGTATGCACCGACAAGCGTAATGTTAAACTTCTTTAAAAACTTTAAATTAGAGGGGCTGCCAAAGTCCATAAAGTTACTGAAGTAACGTAACTGGTATTCGTTTGTACCGTCTAAGTAAGTATCATATTTAACAATACCTGTGGTCAGCCCTATGTATAGAGAACCATCATCTAAAAGTGTTAAAGCTAGAGGGTCTAGTCCTGACCACGTAGTAGCCCTGTGCGCCCCTGTTTCATCTATAGCGGTACGCATATCAAAACAATAGACAACGTCAGTAGAGGGGAATGTAAGAAGGTAGAACGCCTCATCTGGGCTGTATAAGCTCTTAATAGGTAAAAGTTCTGACGCTACTCTGTCTTTTAAATCATTACGTACATTTTTACTGATGTCACGCATGGGTAAAGACTTTTCCTGCACTACTCTACCAAAGCTACGTAGCCCAGAGTTTGACAGGAATAAGACATCAGTGCCTGTGTGCTGTACTGAGTCACGGGCTATACAACCCACGCCTTCAATAGTATCTGCAAGCACTAAAGTATTTGTAGGATCAGCCGTTCCTTGATAAACAATAATAGACTTCTTACCAAAGATAATCAGGAAGTCATTGTGTTCTGTTAAGGCTACTATCTCGTCAGTGCCTGTGGGCCATACAAGTGTTACGTCAAGACTGCCTGATGCGCCTCCGTGAAACTTGTTACCTAGTAAAGTATCTGACCAGTAGACAGTGTGCTTGTTGCCTGTTAAATCTGCTACCCAAAGTCTACCAGCGGCTGCTAAGACTTCATTACCTAAAGGAGCTGCGTGTGAGGCATCTACTGACACCACTAATGTAGTAGAGCCAGCAGTAGATACCAGAGGAGAATGACCACGTTGATAAAAGTGGACGTTGTTGTTAAACGTAACAATCTTCCAGTTGTTAGCTGTTATACTGTAGCCCGCTGGCATAGTTACTTCAGCTAGTGTAGTAGTGCCTGTAAATATCTTGTTGTTGCCTACAGAGAATACAGTCTTTGTACCATTTCTAGCAACAAACTCGTGTATGCCTTCTATACCACGGCTACTCCCTAATACAGCAGCACCGTTGGTAGAGACTGTTGAATAACCTTTCCTTGCACCTATTCTACCAAACTGATCAATAACACAGTTGTCAGCAACAGCAGCAAATGCAGGGTTTAGACCAACAGGGGAATCCTGTGTGTTTAAACCAGCAAATCCTGGGGCTGCTATTGTTATGTTCTGTAATTGTGATCCCATTATGAATACCAGATAGTTTCTTCAGGGTGTAAAGCTGCGTCCATAGCAATAGCATCTGCTAGTGAATCATCAGCCAGTGCAAACAACTCTGCTGCGCTAGTGCCACCAGTTTCTCCTCTTTCTCTTGACGCTAAAGCTGTTGCTTTACGCACAACAGGGTTAAAAGGTACGTACAGTACTTCCTCATCTAGCGTGAAGTCACCTTTACGAAGAACAAGATTAAAGCGTAACGTATACTCTTTGTCTGGGATAGGGTACAGATCGACACTGTTGATACCGTTGATGCTATAGAACTGTGTAGTTCCTTTAGGTACACTGGCGAAGTCTAGGAATGCTTGATCAAACCAACGAGATGATTTGTAGCCTAAGAAAGAATTTAAGCTGTCATTAGTAGCGTCCAACATCTTAATAGTGCTGTCAGCGTCTGTCAGTACATAGTTAAAGACATTAGCTTGTGTGTCTACAGAAAGTGTAGTACGTAGCCCTGTCCAGTCCCATGCAGTCTCTACTGTATTTTTAGCTTCATTAACATACTCTCCTATCAGCTTTGAATACGAGTTTTCGTTAACAGTACTAACTTCATTCTCACGAAGTCTAACTAATACTTTGTTTACTAGCTGTAGGTATGTCATTATATAAACCTTTCTTGTGTTTGTGCAAAGTCAGATTCAAACGGTGAGGTTAGGAACTCTTCAATAGAAACCGGAGTCCCTGCTTCTATATCCTTAAATTCACTAAGTTCTATTCTGTTTTTAAATTTAAATAATTCTTTGTCACCAAAGAGTTTATCTGTTGTTCCTGTTGAACTAGGAGAGAAGGTAGGCATTGTGAAGCCGTTGTCCCCACCGCCTAACAGTGCAGCTCCTGCTGCTCCTGTAAGCATCCCTGTTGCTGTGTCCTTAAGCCAATCCTCAAAGTCTCTACCTGCGGATGACACAATGTCTTTAACAGTATCAGGAGTTACATCATCTAGTCTATTATCTAAAGGATTAACAAGGTCTCCTAATGCAGAAGCTCCTGTTTGTATTTTATCAGCTAACCAGCTAACAGCGTCACCCACAACACCGAAGTCAATGTCAGGGCTAATGTTGTCCGTCCAGCTACCGAAAGACCCACCTTCTTGTATATAGTTTATAAAGCCAGATTTAAGAGCATCGTCCAATGAACCGCCTTCAGCTAGAGCCGCTGCCGCAGTAGACAAACCTGTTTTAAACTCACGATCACTAATGCCTAGCTGACTAACCATAGCAGGGTCTAGTCCTACAGTTTCTAAACCTCTGTCTATTAAGTCAGGGCCAAAATAAGTAAGCACGGCACCTTTAAGATCACCTGATGCTGCTGCTCTCATAAGACCTGAGGTTTGAGCATAAGATAAAGTCCCTAAGCCTTTACCTGCTAATGCGGCAGCTTGTGCTGCATTACCCGCTGCCATTGCTGCTGCGTTAGATAGACCTGCTGCGTCTGCTGCCTGCATTGCTGCTGAACCTGCCTCTGCTGCGGCTGCTGCGTCTACAGGAGGAGCTATCATACCAGACACCTGTAGTCCCGCAGTACCAATCGACAACCAGTCACCTGCATGTAGTGTATCACCTGTCAAGCCTTTACCAGCAGCTATAAAGCCTTCAGAGAGACCTCCAGTCATGATACCAGCAGCTAGACGTAGTGGGGCGCTTGCGAGAAGCCCTCTACCGACACTTGTAACATTAAAAGTCTCTTCAACTCTAGGCGTGTACTGGTCTAAGCGATCTATAGGGCCATCAAACAAACCCTCCGTCTCATACCATGTCATAGGGCCGTCAGAGTCTTGACCGCCTTGTTGTTTAACAGTGTCTGGTGCGTATAGACGGTAGCCGTACTTATCTACCCACTGTAGCGTACCTGCATTGTCTGATGAGTTCCATTGCTCTGCGAAGGCATCTTGATACTCTCGCTCGGTCATGTCACCGTTATCAAATTCGTTTCTTAGGAAGGCAAGCTGTCCTGTGAGGGATAGTGCGCTGTAGTCTGCTAAGAACTTATCAGGGTCTGACGTAGCCAGTTCCTTTAAAGGTGCAGCCCAGCCTTGTAAGCTCTCACTTAACTCTGCTTCTCTCGCTTCTTTAGCAGCTATTGCTTCGGGACTATTAAGGTCTTCGTAAACAACTGCGTCTTCTATGGCTGTTCCAAGGGGGTTGTATGCTGTTACGTTGTTGTACTGTTCCTCTCTCTGGAGGCCGCCTAGCATACCAACCATGTCTTTATCGCCAAGGCCAAGTACGTCCCCGCCAATACCAGACAGGTCCATCTCTGCCATACGACCTAGTTGCTCTTGTGTGACTATAGTGTCGGCTTTAGGGGTAACAGCAGGAGCAACAGCAGTAGGGGCTGTGGTGGGGAATACTAATTCAGGGGTGTTACCAGCAGCAGAACGCTGTGAACGCTCAGTCTCATCAAACCAGTTACCATACAGGTCTTCGCTCGCGAAAGTACTCTCAAGAGATTCAAACTCTCCCTGATCCTCGGCCTGATCCTCGTCCACCATAGATAACGGCATTAACTCTCTCTCTGTACGTTTTTAGTCTTCTCTACTGTACGCATAGCACCAAGGCCTAACATACCCATTAACACTGTCGTAAGCAAGGAGCTATCAACAGCAGGAACAACAAACCATATACTTAGGATGGGAGCGATCAGCGTAGAGTACGTTAACGCGAAACAGCATGACCATCCCACAGCAGGTCTCCAACCAGCAACAAAGAGACTCTTATGTGCCGCCTCTACCTTATTGACTTCCAACTGGCCCTTGGCTAACTCTAAGGCATGACGCTCTGCCATAGTACTAATTTCATGGGCTAAAGCATTCTTAGTGTCTTTATCTTCAATAAATTTATCTAATAAAGAAGTTACTGGACTGATTAAACTATTTAAAATACTCATATATTATACACTATTTTTAGTTGAATGTCAAGATTTATTAAACAATTTCTGAACAGTGTCAGTTTCCCATATACGGATACCTAACCACACTATAGTAAATATAGAGGCTGTGGGTGGAAGCCACGTTGCTAAAGCCAGTACACCTGTAGAGGCAGCAGCTACGTCAATCAAATCTTTACCTGTATCAAGGGCCATTACTTAGCAACCCAGCCACTAGAACTTGTGCCAGATTCTTTAATGTACAAAGTAGTATTTGAACCACCATTGTTTCTATACCAAACAGAACCTATGCCAGCAATTCGTGCGCCTTCTGGTGTGCCTGCTCCAGAACCTTCGTAGTGGACAGGGTAAGCAGTCTGATCAAGTTGTACTTGATTGTCAGTACGGAAGTTGTCTTTGACAAGACCAGTAGAGGCAATAGTCTCTGAAAGCGACTGAGCAATCCACCAAC
>Ga0209383_1002229_pt1 | contig 11579 bp, 8 predicted proteins | sample CoawatmetaG02DNA_FD_187510 | JGI IMG/M metagenome (GOLD analysis project Ga0209383, IMG submission 187510) | Marine microbial communities from the West Antarctic Peninsula - Coastal water metaG029-DNA (SPAdes) (version 2) | ecosystem: Environmental > Aquatic > Marine > Coastal ... | reverse complement strand
GATTATAATTTACGCTTTTGCTAAACATCCTAGTTTCTTGGGGCTATAGCTCAGCTGGGAGAGCGCTTCGCTGGCAGTGAAGAGGTCGGCGGTTCGATCCCGCCTAGCTCCACCAAGCAAAATAGTGTTAATGTCGCGTTCGTCTATCGGTTAGGACTCCAGGTTTTCATCCTGGCAAGAGGGGTTCGATTCCCCTACGCGATGCCATTTTTTTCAATTAAAAAAGGCAAATTTTAATTAAATGTTCTAATTTAAAACCCTCTGTCCCGTTCGTCTAGTGGCCCAGGACGCCAGGATTCCATCCTGGAAACAGGTAGTTCAAATCTCCTACGGGACGCCATTTCCTTATTAATCCTCTATTGCATAGGGATTATTGCTTCAAAAGCTTTTAATTTTCATTTATCGTTAGAGAAAAATGGTCAAAAAATCAATATAATAATATTTATTACTTAAATGCACCCTAAGCTAGGATTTAGTTTTTTATTGTACGTCGATCCGATTAAACCTCATAAATTATTTGTTAAGGCGGTAATAAAAGTTATCTTATTAAAAAAGGCTCAAGTCTGACTATAATTTTTTTGTCAAAAGTCTAAAAAATGTTCTCAATAAGCCTGAAAAATATATAACTTTCCTTTAATCCAGCCTTTATTATCTTTCCTTAAATTTATATCCTGTGACTCAATTAATTTAAATTCGTTAAAGGCGGTCTTCAATATATATTCATCTGAATGAGAAAATCTTGCAGATTTCAATAATGAATAGCCATCATCTGTTTGAATTTCTGTAGAGAAAATAAAAAATGCATTTTTATTGCAACAATTTCTGACTGTTTTAAAAATTGCTTTAAGTTCACCGACATAAATAAAAACATCCAAAGCAACGAATAAATCATATTTTTCTTTTGATAGCCTAAGTATTTCAACAATATCCCCTACAATTAAATTATCATAGACTCCTAGCTCTCTTGCTTTATCTACCATGTTTTTTGAGATGTCAATTCCAGTAAGGTTTTCACTAATATCCCTAAGTCCCTGGCCGGATAAACCAGTGCCACAGCCTAGATCAATTACTTTATTAAGCTTTTTTCTGTCAAAGTCTAAATCAAGAATTAATTCTCTAATTATAAAAGGTAATTTATACTCAAGTTTTTCCACTAATGATTCATTAAATGTTTCTGCATAATTATCAAATAAATTTTTTATATATGCTTTTGATGAACCTGTGCTTTTATTTCCCTTTAATGCATTAATCATATGCTTTGCTTGTGAATAATCAGGTTTAATAATTAATGCTTTTTTATAATATTCTATTGCTTTATTTGATTGATTGAGTTGTCCAAAAATATTACCTAGATTTAAATATGCTGGAGCATAATCAGGATTTAATATTATTGTTTGTTCAAAATGAATAATTGCTAAATCAATTTTTTTGATTTTTATATAGCAAACACCAATGAAAAAATGAGCTTCATAATGAGTGGGTTTGATAGTAATTACCTTTTTGTAGTTCTGAATTGAAGCCTTAAATTTACCAAGCTCCCTAAGTGTGGAGCCAAGGTTATAATTTGCATCTAGGTGGTTTGGGTTAATATCTAGTGCTTTGTCTAGACTGGTTACTGCTTCGCCAAACTCTCCAAGTCTTTTGAGGGTATTCCCAAGGTTATTATGAGCATCAGCATAGTTTGGAGCAATAGATATTGCCTTTTCATAACATTTAACTGCATTATCTAATTGCCCCAATCCTGCAAAACAAGCACCTTTGATGTTGAAGATTAATGGCTCATTAGGGTAATTTTTTATTAATGCTTCAATTGAATCAAGGGCTCCCTGTATTTTACCCTTAGAGTATAGATCAACAATAGGTTTAAGTTGATCTTGTAGTGGAAGTATTGAATGTGATTGCATTTAAAAGAGCTTATAAAAGTTAGTTCTGTTTGATAGTTAAAAAAAAGTAAAAATTAAATATAGAAAACTTGAATTTTTAAAAAAAAATCTTAAAAAATAATACACTATTTTGTAATTTTGTAATAATTTAAATTTGTTTTTTTAAAAGCCCTTAGGAGTCTTCAGATTATAAATATTTGTGGAATCTTCTAAGGAAAGAAAATTTATGAAAGCTCAAGTGATAAATTTAACCCCATTAAATTTTGAGAATTGATTTGACCTATACTTTCTTTAAATTACTCAACTTTCTAAGTTTTTTATAGTTATATTATTTCAATAATAAGCTTTGTGAAATAAATTTAAATCAATAATTTTTTATTATTTAGAAATATCAATTAATACTTTGTTATTAAAATATGCATAATGTAATTTTATTCTATATAAATAATATTTTACAATTATCATCGTATGAGAAGTTCAAATATAGTCTACCATCAAGCAACAGTTACTAAAGAAAGACGAAATAAACTAAATAAACACCAATCTAAAGTTATTTGGTTTACTGGCTTGTCTGGATCAGGTAAGTCAACATTAGCTCACGCCTTAGAAGAAAAATTATTCAATCTTGGATGCAGAACTTTTGTATTAGATGGTGATAATGTTCGTCATGGATTAAATTCAAATCTTAGTTTTAGCGAGTCTGACAGAACAGAAAATATACGTCGAATTAGCGAAGTTAGTAAGCTAATGTTGGAAGCTGGACTGATTGTAATGACGGCATTTATAAGTCCTTTTACAAAAGATCGCGATGAGGCAAGAAGCTTAATTTTAAATGATAATTTTATAGAGATTTACTGCAAAGCTAGTCTGGAAGTATGTGAATCTAGAGATGTTAAGGGACTATATAAGTTAGCCCGTGCAGGAAAAATAAAAAACTATACTGGCATTGACTCTCCATATGAAAAACCAAAGAGTCCAGAGTTAATAATTGATACAGATCAGCAAAGTTTAGAAGAGTCTATAGCTAATATTCTTGTCTTTCTAGAGTTAAATAGAGTAATTAGCCTTCCTCATTAATATTTTTATAAGATTTAAGCCCATCTATGAGTGGTTGAATGCGCGTCCAATATTGTTTCCAAACCTCAGAACTGCCTCGATACATTTTCTCTCTAACTTGTAATGAGCTAGCAGTTTCAACAGCGCGATTGTTTGTATGAAAATTTAAACAATCTTCATCCCATTCTAAATCACAATATTCCAATAATTTTTGAGTCTCTTGCTCTTGATTAATCGTTAAATCTTCATATGATATATCGTATATCTTATCAGGATATAACTCATGCCAGAATTCCATTAAATTTTCATAGAGGTTATAAAATTGTGCTAAATCATCAAAGTCATAAGAATACCCATTAGCCAAACTAGTAAAAGTACATCGATAATTTGACCAGCATGTAGCTGTAGCATCTCTTTTTAGGTGAACAATTTTTGCCTCTGGAAAGGCTGCTAAAATAAATCCAATGTACTTAAAATTTAAAGGTAATTTATCAGTAATAATATTTTTTGGAGTATTTAAACTAGCCAACATATCTTCATACTCTTGACGAATAAATGAAATAGCCTTTTGATCAAGTTGTTTTATATCACCAGCAATATAGTTATTTATAATTGGATTAACTAAATTAGTTAATGTATTTAATTCACCTCCACCATGAACTTTATGATGATTGGATAAAATTTGCTCGACTAAAGTAGTTCCAGAGCGGGGCATCCCAAGAATGAAAATTGGTCGATTACTTAAAGAGTTATATGGCTCTAATTCTAGAGCTTCAATCGGGATGCTATAGAGCTTTTTAATAGCAGAAATTTCTTGTAAGGATTGTTCTATCGAATAATTTAATTCAATCTTGCGCAGTCTATTGCCTTCATTTAAAAATTTAAAAAATTCATTTTTGTTGCCTAGATTTTCATATATTCTCGCTAAGGCAAGGTTTAGAAACATTCGTTCAGATTTATCAAGGTTTTTACTTTCAATAAGTGAATGCATTTTATGAATTTGAGGATCAGTTTCAGAATATTTTTTTAAATAACTTAAGTTATGATAGGTTTCAGCATATCCTGAGTTTATCGTGAGAGATCTCTCATAGCTTAGAATTGAAGATTTTGTATTTCCAAGTACCTGGTATGCAATTCCAAGGTTATGATGGGCCATGTGATCATCTGGTTTAATTAGTATAGACTTTTCATAGCATTTAACTGCATCATCTAATTGACCTAGAGCTTGCAGAGAAGCTCCAAGATTATTATATGCTTCAGCAAAGTTGGGAAGCAGTTCAATTGCCTTATCAAAATAACTAACTGCAGAGTGATGTTTTCCAAATGAATGAAAAATTTTCCCTATGTTATTATGCGCATCAGCAAAATTAGGCTTAAGTTCAATAGTCTTCTCTAAGTGCTCAATAGCTTCATCAAAGCGTCCTAATTCTTGAAATGTAAGACCTAGACTAAAATGGGCTTCAACATAATCTGGTTTAAGCTTTAAGGCTTTCTTATAGCTTTTAATTGCATCATCTACCTTGTAAATATCTAGGAAGGAGCCCCCAAGATTATTATGGGCTTCATAATAATCAGGATTTAAATCAATTGCTTTTTTGTAGCTTGATACAGAGTCATTAAATTGATCCAAATCCTGGTAAGTATTTCCAAGATTAAAATGAGCCTCAGCATAATTAGGGTTAAGGATAATCGCCTTCTTATAATTCTTGATAGCATTATCAAGATCTCCAATGGATGAATAACAGACACCATTTATATTAAATAATTTGGAGTCTTGAGGATAATCATCAATTAAAGCCTCAACATCTTTAATTGCATCATTAAATTTACCATTAGAGTAAAGAGCCATGATGGAGTCAATTTTTTCTTGAATGGGTTCTTGAGGTTGCACCTTGCTTCTTCTAAACCTTAATAATTATTAGTATTAGTGATTTTACACACTATATTAATTCTTTACTATTTATGAATAGAATAATAGAGTAATTAAACAATATTTATAATTTTTTAGAAAAAAATATAGTAGTGTTTCTAAATTACCTAGTTTAAAATTAATAGTATTTGATAAAGTCTTTCACAATGTGATTAATTCAAATGAAAACTAATTTTCTAAAATTTATATTTTATGTAATATATTCTAAAAAAATTAATCCCAATGAGGCTATAAAAATTCTCCAAATTTTTCTTAAGTGGCCCCCAAAAAACACACAGCCTCATAATGAGCTTACAATAATTAATGAAGGGTATTCTAAATGGCAAATATAAGGCCTAATATATCAAGAGGGCAGCTAGAGTCAGCTATGCTACTTTACAACAATGGTAAAATACAAGAGGCTATTAATGCAATTAAGATTTTAAATGAAAGCTATCCAAATGTTCCTATACTATTTAATCTTTTAGGCGCTTGCTATCAGTCACTTGGAGAGTTAGATGGCGCACTTCAGATGTTTCAAACGGCTACAAACCTTAAACCTGATTATGCAGAGGCTTACTTTAATCAGGGGGTTGTTCTTAAGGATTTAAGTAAATTTGATGAATCTATTGTAGCTTATAAGAAAGCAACTTCGCTTAACCCTAATTATCCAAATGCATACAATAATCTTGGAAATCTGCACAAAGAACTTGGAAATCGTGAAGATGCAATTGAGAGTTATGAGTGGGCAATTGCATATAGGCCAGATTTTGAAATTGCTCATCAAAACCTAGGAGTATTATATAGCGAATTTGATCAAGAGCTTGCAATCAAGCACTATCAAAAAGCAATTGCAATTAAGCCAGAATACTCTGAGGCTCATTATAACCTTGGAAGTACGTTAAGGCATTTAGGTAGAAAAAGTGAGTCAATTGATAGTTATGAAGAGGCAATTAAATTTGATCCAGATTGTATTGATGCCCATAAAAATCTAAGCGCAATGAAAAAATATAAAAAAAACGATCCTCAGATTTCTCAAATGAAATTATTGCTTTTAAAAAAGAACTTGGAAGAGTCAGACCGAGTATCTTTAAATTTTGCACTATCCAAGGTGAGCGAAGATCTTGATAATCAAAATGATTTTTTTAAATTTTTACATGAGGGAAATAAACTTCGTAAAGAAGAATTAAAGTATTCATTTGATGATGACCATGAGATGATTTCTAAAGTTCAAGAAATTTTTATGCCACCATTGACAAAAATTAAAAAATCATCCTATAAGTCTTCTGTGATAAAGCCAATTTTTATTGTTGGTATGCCTCGTTCTGGTACATCTTTAGTTGAGCAAATTATTTCAAGCCATAATTTAGTTTATGGTGCAGGGGAATTAGAGTTTATAGCAATAAATTCTTATAAAGAATTAAAAAAACACTATGCATCAGCTAATGACATTTTTTCTAAAAAATCTTTTTTGAAGATTCGTGAAAAATATTTAGAGTCTCTTTCTGATTTAAGTGTTTCTGAAAATATCATTACAGATAAGATGCCTTTGAATTTTCGTTTTATTGGATTCATTTTATCAGCCTTTCCAGATGCAAAGATTGTTCATCTTAATAGGGATGCAAGGGCAACATGTTGGTCAATTTATAAATATTATTTTAAAAGTGACGGTAATGGTTATTCCTATAATTTAGAAGATTTAGTTTCATATTATTCTCTATATGTTGAATTAATGAAATTTTGGCATAAACTTTACCCAAATCAAATATATGATATATCCTATGAAAAATTAACGACTAATCAAGAGAAAGAGACTCGTAATTTATTAGATTACTGTGAGTTAGATTGGGATGAAAATTGCATTAACTTTCATACTAATAAAAGAGCGGTTAAAACTACTAGTGCACTGCAGGTTAGACAAAAAATGTATCAAGGAAGTTCTGAGGCCTGGAAAAAATATGAGTCAAATTTACAACCACTCATAGACGGCCTTGCTAATTTCTAGATTATCAAGATAAATATGGTAAATCTAACAAAAGATCAAATCAACTCTGTTTTATCTCTCTTTAATAATGGTCAGTTTCAAGAAGCTGTAGATGCCATTAAATTATTAAATATAGACTATCCTAATGTCCCTCTTCTTTTTAACCTTCTTGGTGCGAGTTATAAGTCACTTGGTCAAATTGATAATTCTTTACAGATGTTTGAGACTGCTACAAAGATTAAACCTGATTATGCAGAAGCTTATTTTAATCAAGGTGTTATTCTTAAGGAGGTAGGTCGACTTGAAGATGCAGTTGAGTGTTATAAAATAGCAATTGATCTAGTGCCAAATTATACAGATGCTCATAATAATCTTGGAAATGCCTACAAAGTTCTTGGTCAGCTTGATTCTGCTATTGAGAGTTATAAGAGTGCAATTATATTTAATCCTAGTCTTGCTCATGTCCATAACAATCTTGGAATTGTCTTTAAAGACATGGGTAGCATGGAAGATGCAATAAAAAGTTTCCAGAATGCTATTTCAATTAATCCTGGACTTTATGATGCTCAAAATAACCTGGCTATAGTCTTTAGAAAAGTCAAGCGATTAAAGGAGTCATTAGTATGTTACGAACGTGTTAATGAGCTCAAGCCTGATGTAAACTTCAACTTAACAAATATTTTTCATCTCAAAATGCATCTTTGTATCTGGGATGGCTTATCAAGTCAACTTAAGGAGCTAGAAAAAAAAATTAATAATAGGAAAAAGGTTATTAGACCATTTGCATTGCTAGGGCTGATTGACAACCCTGAACTTCAAATGAAAAATAGTTTAATTTATTGTAACGATAAGTATCTCAAGAGTAGTGAACTGAAACAAATAAAAGATTATTCTAGGCACGATAAAATACGTATAGGATATTTTTCAGCTGACTTTAGAGATCATCCTGTATCAGCCTTGACAATTGAACTTTATGAAATGCATAATCGAACTAAATTTGAAGTTTATGCATTTTCATATGGCCCAGATACTAAAGATGAAATGAATCTTCGTATTAAAGAAGGAGTTGATCATTTTCATAACGTAGAAACAATTTCAGACAAAGAGATAGTTATACTTGCGCGGTCGTTAGAGATAGATATTGCAGTTGATTTAGGAGGGTTTACACAAAACTCTAGAACTGGAGTATTCGCAATGTCAGTAGCGCCGATACAGATTAGTTATTTAGGCTATCTTGGAACAATGGGCGCGGATTATTATGATTATATAGTTGCAGATGCAATAATTATTCCTGAAGAAAGTAAAAAATATTACACAGAAAAAATAGTCTATCTTCCAAATTTCCAAGTTAATGACTCAAAGCAATCTTATGAAGATGTTGTTTCGACTAGAGCTGAGCTTGGAATTCCTGAGGGTAGTTTTGTGTTTTGTTGTTTCAATAATACCTATAAAATAACTCCATTCATTCTAGATAGCTGGGTAAGTATCCTTAAAAATGTTGATACAAGTGTAATGCTTGTTTATGCAGATAATGAGCTTGCAAAAATTAATTTATCAAAAGAAATAAGTATTCGAGGTATCGATTCTAGTAGGCTGCTTTTTGGAAGACACTTGCCTAGACCAGAGTATTTAGGAAGGTTCAAAGTTGCAGATCTATTCTTGGATACAAGTCCCTATAACGCTGGCGCTACTGCTAGTGATGCATTGAGAATGGGACTACCAGTGCTTACTTATTTAGGTAATTCTTTTGCAAGTCGAATGGGAGCTAGCCTACTTACTGCAATGAATTTACCTGAGCTAATTACATACTCACAAGAAGAGTATGAGTTACTTGCTATAAAACTTGCTACTCATCCAGAAAAATTAAAAAGTATCAAAGATAAGCTAACTAATAATCTGTCTAATGCCCCATTATACGACACCTCATTGTTTACTTATCATCTTGAATCTGCGTACCAAACTATGTATGAAAGAAATCAGGAGGGGTTAGAAATTGATGATATCTATGTTTAAATTTCTAATTAAATAATATTTCAAAACTATCACTTCAGTAAATGGAAAATGAAGATAACCGAGCCACCTCTTTAGATCAAAAATTGGAGTCTGTTATTGTACTTTACAATAATGGGCAAATAAATGAGGCAGTTACTTCAATTAAGGCATTAAATCAAGAGTATCCAAATGTGCCTTTCCTTTTCAATATTCTAGGTGCTTGTTATAAATCACTTGGCGAGATTGATGGGGCTCTACAGATGTTTGAGACTGCTACAAAAATCAAACCAGATTATGCAGAAGCATATTTTAACATTGGCGTAATTCACCAGGAACTCATTAACATTGATAGTGCAATCAGTTCTTATAAAAAGGCAATAGAATTCATTGCAAATTATCCTGATGCTCATAATAATTTGGGTATTGTGTACCTTGATATTAATCAATTAGATCAGGCAATTAAGCATTTTAAATTTGCAATATCTTTTAAAAAAAATTTTGCTGAAGCCCATAATAATCTTGGATCATGCCTACAAAAAAAAGGGCAACTTGAAAACTCAGTTGATAGTTATAAGTTAGCAATATCTATCAAGGAAAATTATGCACAAGCCCATAATAACCTAGGAATTTTGTATCAAAAACTTGGAAGAATTGATGATGCGCTTGAAAGTTATGAAAAGGCAATAAAGTCTAAACCTGCATATGCTGAAGCACATTACAATTTAAGTGCTATAAAAAAATATTCTATTAATGATGCGCAAATTTCTCAAATGCAATCTCTTCTTGCTTTAAATGAATTAAGTCAATCAAATAAAATTTATTTATGCTTCGCTATGGCAAAAGTGAATGAAGATTTAGGGCTAAAAGAAGAGTTGTTTAAATTTTTGAATGAAGGTAATAAATTGCGTAAAGAACAGTTAAATTTTTCCTTTGATAAAACTGATGAGCCTAGTTTATTTGTTCGAAGAATCTTTAAATCAGGCCCTCCTAAAATTAAAAAATTACTATACATTCCTTCTTCAATAAAGCCTATTTTTATTCTTGGTATGCCCCGTTCTGGAACCTCACTAGTTGAGCAAATCATATCCAACCATCATAAGGTTTATGGAGGTGGCGAGCTAAAATTATTAACTAATATTATTACTTCAATCATTGAGCATGACTCTTTTAAAGAAAGTGAAATTTTCAGTGAAAAAAATATTTTTTATATACGAAGAAAATATTTAGAGTCATTAGCTAACCTTAACGTTTCTGAAAATATTATTACTGATAAATGGCCTTTAAATTTTAGAAATATTGGATTTATTTTCTCTGCCTTTCCAGAGGCAAAAATTGTACATCTGAAGAGGGATGCTGAAGCTATATGCTGGTCAATTTACAAGCATTATTTTAGTGATACAGGTAATGGTTGGGCCTATAATTTGAATGATTTAGCTCAATTTTATAATCTATATGAAGACCTAATGAAATTTTGGCATGAGTTATATCCAAATAAGATATATGATATATCGTATGAGGATTTAACAACTAATCAAGAAGAAGAGACTCGAAAGTTATTAGAATATTGTGATTTAGAATGGGATGAAGATTGTTTGAATTTTTATACCAATAAGCGTGCTGTTCAAACTGCTAGTTCATTGCAGGTTAGAGAAAAAATGTATCAAGGCAGTTCTGAGGCCTGGAAGAACTATATAGATTATTTAAAACCAATAATAAAAAATAATGATTCTTAATATCTTAAGAAAAAAATATAGACTAGTTAAAATATCCTTATGGTAACTCTTAAAATTATTATCCCAGAGCGAATGATAGGCGAAAGACTTGACACCTCTTTGTCAGAAATGTTGCCTGATTATTCCCGCTCAAAAATTAGTGCATGGATTAAATCAGGAGACGCATTAATTAATAAAAAAACTTTCAAGCCTAAGGACAAAGCTACTGGTACTGAGATTGTTTGCTTAACTTTAAATCACAAGCAAAGCCATGACTGGACTGCTGAGAAAATTCCTTTAAATGTTGTGTATGAGGATGAAGATATTATTGTAATAAATAAACATTTTGGCTTAGTTACACATCCAGGGGCTGGAAACTGGACAGGTACCTTAGCTAATGCTCTTCTTTTTTATGATCCCTCTCTATCAAAACTAGATAGAGCAGGCATCGTTCATAGATTGGATAAAAATACTTCTGGCCTAATGGTTATTGCCCGGAATGAAAAATCACAAAAATATTTAGTAGAGCAGCTTCAAAATCACTCAGTTGATAGAGAATATTCTGCCATCGTATATGGTCATATGATTGCGGGAGGAACTATTAATGAGCCAATAGGACGTGATTCTAAAGATAGAGTTAAGCAATCTGTTTCAGTTTCTGGGAAGGACGCAACAACCCACTATAGAGCAATTGATCGTTTTAAAAGTCACACTCATGTGAAGGCGATTTTAGAGACTGGCCGCACCCATCAAATACGTGTCCACCTTTCTTATGTTGGGCATTCTTTGATAGGAGATCCAATGTATGGTGGTCGGGTTCGTTTTCCAAAAAAAGCAAGTGAGGAACTAAAAGAGGCTTTATTAAATTTTAAAAGACAAGCGCTTCACTCAAAAAAGTTAACACTTAGCCATCCTCTCTCTGGGGAGCAGATGTCCTGGAAGGCCCCACTTCCAGATGACATGCTAAAGCTCTTAAATATTTTAAAAGAATTTGATTCATGATTATTTGAATAAATGAATCTTTTCCCAAGCAATGTTAAATT
>Ga0209383_1002221_pt1 | contig 11595 bp, 21 predicted proteins | sample CoawatmetaG02DNA_FD_187510 | JGI IMG/M metagenome (GOLD analysis project Ga0209383, IMG submission 187510) | Marine microbial communities from the West Antarctic Peninsula - Coastal water metaG029-DNA (SPAdes) (version 2) | ecosystem: Environmental > Aquatic > Marine > Coastal ... | reverse complement strand
GAGATCTAGGTGGGACTAAAGTTTCAAATCCAAGTTTAAAAAAATACTACGGCAAGATGATAGACGCTCCAGGTTTTAAAGAGGGCGGTTCTCCTGCATGGACTAGAAAAGAAGGCAAATCTGAATCAGGTGGATTAAACGCTAAAGGTAGAGCAAGCTATAAAGGTGGCACATTAAAAGCCCCAACAAAATCTAAAACAAGTTCTAGACGTAAGTCATTTTGTGCACGTATGTCAGGTATGAAAAAGAAATTAACATCATCTAAAACAGCTAGAGATCCGGATAGTAGAATAAACAAATCTCTACGAAAATGGGACTGTTAAATGAGGGATACAAAACTCCTTGAAACCTTTTTAAAAAACAACTATAAGAAAATCAAAGAAATGAGTCTCTTTAGACATTTAAAAAAAGAAGTTGATTCAGGTGCTAATGGAACTCAAGACTATATAATTAAAAAAGGTCCTAACAAAGATAAGGTGGCTAAGAAATGAAAAAACAAAAAGTTAAAAAAGTTAAAAAAGTAATTAAAGGTTTAAAGAAAGCTTCTAAATTACATGCAAGCCAAGCTAAAGTTTTAAAAAAAATAATATGAGAGAAGCCATATTAACGGCACTGGAAGATAGATATAATGCGCAAATATCTGAAGCAGATGCTACACTTAAAATTTACTTAGAAAACTCTGTAGGTATTGGAGAACATCCACAACATATAGAAGAAGTAGATAAACAAATAGAAAAGATTGCAAATGCTGAAGAAAAGTTAATAGTATTGCAACAATTTAAACTATAAGGAGAGAAGATGGACGACATACTATTACTAACTAAGACACAAAGATCTCTATCAGAAAGATTGCAAAACATAGGTGATACAATTCTAGCTGGAGGGGTTGACAATATGGAGAAATACAAGTACTTAATAGGACAGGCGCATGCCATACAATTAACATTACAGGATATCTCTAACCTGCTAAAACCTAAGGAGCAAGAAGATGAGCAAGGAAACGTTATCGACATCGGAGACGGCAAAGGAAGCACCAAAAATTAAACTTGGTCTTCAAGACAAATACGAAGAAGAGAATAAAAATTTACCCCCAGAACCAGAACCTTTAACTCCAGAAAATATTGGAACTGAAACGGTTGCTGAGTTACCTGAACCATCGGGTTATAGATTATTAGTTTTACCTTTTACTCCCAAAAGCAAAACAAGAGGTGGAATTTTATTTTCCCAAGAAACTTTAGATAAAGCAAGAATAGCTACAACATGTGGTTATGTTTTAAAGATGGGAGATTTAGCATACACAGATAAAGATAAGTTCGGAGATCCGTGGTGCAAAAAAGGTGATTGGATTATCTTTGCTAGATATGCAGGATCAAGATTACCGATTGAAGGTGGAGAAGTGAGAATACTTAACGATGATGAAGTTTTAGGAACTGTAAAAGATCCTGAATCTCTTCTTCATTTCATTTAACAAACATAGGAGAAACTATGCCAGACGAAAATATAAGACCATCGGAAGAACTAATTGATGTAGGTGAAACAGTTGGAGCAGACATTAATTTAGATGAAAAAGGAGAACCGGAAAAACAAGAAGAAATTCTAGAAGAAAAAATAGAAGTTGAACAGGTTCCAGAAGATAAATCTTTTGAAAACGAAAGAGAAGTTAAATTAAAAAAAGCAAAACCAGAAGATGAGTTACAAGATTATAGTGATAGCGTTCAAAAACGTATTTCTAAACTAACTCGTAAAATGAGAGAAGCTGAAAGACAAAGAGAAGAAGCTGTTCAGTTTGCTCAAGCAACTAAATTGGATAAAGATAGATTAGAAAAGAAACTTTCTACTTTAGATCAATCTTATGTTAATGAGTTTGAATCAAGAGTTACTACAAATATGGATGCTGCAAGACAAGCATTAAGAGTAGCTATTGAAGCTGGTAATGTAGATGATCAAGTTACAGCCCAAGAAAATATGGCTAAGCTTGCTCAGGATGCATCAAGACTAGGAGCATTAAAAAAACTTAATGAAGAACAACCAAAACAAAAAGTTGTAGAACAGCCTTATCAGGCCCCTACACCTAGAAGAGCACAATCTGATCCTAAAGCAGAAGATTGGGCTAGTAAAAACACTTGGTTTGGTACTGATTCAGCAATGACTCATACTGCGTTTGATCTTCATAAAAAATTGGTGGAAGAAGAAGGATACGACCCACAATCTAACGAATATTATGAGGAAGTTGATTCAAGAATAAGACTTGAATTTCCCCATAAGTTTGATAAGATGGATAACACTTCTACAGAAAGAGCAAAACCTGCTCAGAATGTAGCTTCAGCTAGACGTTCGAGCTCAACAGGACGCGCAAGAAAAACTGTGAAACTCTCGCCCTCACAGGTAGCAATTGCTAAAAGATTAGGCGTGCCATTAGAAGACTATGCGAAACAATTAAACATCACGGAAGGACAATAAGCATATGGAAAATGATAAAATAAAAACTTCACGTGCGAGTCAAACAAGAATTAAAGCGGAAGCTAAAAAAACTTGGACTCCACCCTCATCACTCGATGCACCCGACGCACCAATCGGATACAGACATAGATGGATAAGAGCTGAAACTATGGGGTATAATGATACCAAAAACATAGCAGCATCTCTAAGAGAAGGATACGAGCTTGTAAGAGCTGATGAATATCCTGAAGGAGACTTTCCAGAAATGACCGAAGGTAAATTCGCCGGAGTAATCGGAGTAGGAGGCCTGTTGCTGGCAAGGATACCAGAAGAGATCGCTAAGCAAATCGAAGCTTACTATGATCAGCAGACTAAAGATAAAGATGACGCTGTGAACAACGATCTTATGAAGGAACAGCATGCAAGTATGCCTATCAATCAAGAGAGGCAGTCACGTGTAACTTTTGGTGGTTCTAAGAAATAATTTTTTAGTAATTTCTAAGTCCAACAGAATAAAATAAATCAGTACTGGAGGCCTTTCGAGGCAGGTACATAATAAAGGAAACAAATATGTTACAATCGGAAAGAAAAGGATTCGGATTTAGACAAGCCCCTACAGTTGGAAATACTCCAGCTACAGGTGGTCAATCTGAATTTCAAATCCAAACAGCTCCCGGCAAGTCTACGTTCAAAGGTTCACCTGTAAATATACAATCAGCAGGTAACGTCGGATTCCTACAAAACGCTGCGCAAGCAACGATGGATGATGGAGTAGTTGGCGGAGCAGCCTGGTCTAATGCCGTAGGCGCAACTGGAGACATTGTTGGAATTTTCAACGGAGCTTTTTATATAGACTCTACTGGAAAACCAACTTTTGCAAACTCAGTTGTTGCTGGTGTTACAACAAGTAAAGACTACAACACAGGTAGTGATAATATCACTGCTTTTGCAAATACTAACCCTGCACAAGAATATTCTTGCAGATTAGATGCAGCTTTAGCAGCAAATGCTGCTGCAGCACAAGCGCTTCTAAACTCAGAGAATTTCTTCAACCCAAACAACGAAGTAGATGCGGATGCTATAGACGGACTGTCTAGAATCGATCTTAACGTTGCAACAGTTGGAGCAAGTGCAACAAACGGAATGTTTAGATTGGTAAGAAATAGTAATATACCAGAACAGAAAGACCTGCTAGTTGCAGGCTGTAATGTTATAGTTGTTATTCAACCAGACTCAGCATTGTACAATTAAACCCAAATAGGAGAATAAAAACATGGCAATATCAAGAGCACAACTAGTTAAAGAACTAGAGCCAGGTCTAAATGCACTATTTGGACTTGAGTACAAACAGTATGCTAACGAGCATAGTGAAATTTTTGACACAGAATCATCTGACAGAGCCTTCGAAGAAGAAGTAATGTTATCTGGTTTTGCTAATGCAGCAGTTAAACCTGAAGGCCAAGGCGTTCAGTTTGACGATGCACAAGAAACTTTCACAGCACGTTACACAAATGAAACAATCGCTTTAGCGTTTGCAATCACAGAAGAAGCTATCGAAGATAACTTGTATGACAGACTAGCGTCTAGATATACAAAAGCGTTAGCAAGATCTATGGCGAACACTAAGCAAGTTAAGGCAGCAGCAGTATTGAACAATGGTTTCAATGCAAACTTTGCTGGTGGTGATGGAAAAGCTTTAATGGCTTTAGACCATCCTACAATTGCGGGCACATTCAGCAATGAATTATCAACTCCGTCTGACCTTAATGAAACTTCATTAGAACAAGCGTTAATTGACATCGCAGCGTTCACTGATGAAAGAGGCCTAAAAATTGCGGCTAGAGGAATGAAAATGATTATTCCTTCTGAGCTTCAATTTACTGCTGACAGACTTATGAAGTCTGAAGGTAGAACTGGTACAGCAGATAATGATATCAATGCAATCAAAAACATGGGGATGATTCCTCAAGGTTACGTAGTAAATCACTACTTAACGGCTGCAAAAAAATGGTTCATTAAAACTGACGTTCCAAATGGTCTTAAACATTTTGTTAGATCACCTATCAAAACTTCTATGGAAGGTGACTTTGACACAGGAAACGTAAGATACAAAGCTAGAGAAAGATATGTATTTGGATTCTCTGATCCAAGAGGCATATTCGGATCTGACGCAGTATAATAAATAATTTAAAGGGCCGCCTAAAAACGGCCCTTTTTTTAACTACAACAAGGTGTGTAAATGAAAAAAACTACTATAACTATCTGGGCCTATAACTATCATGCACAATTTAATGTTGAGCATGTTGACGATACAGCTAAAAGTGTTGAGAATGCAATACTTGACAAGCTAGGAGAAAACAGTATAGTGTGGGAGTATCTCGGAGATAGTTATCATACGGGATTAAATCGAATAACTTATGAGGAGGTTATAGATGATACAAGACCTATACAAACAAAAAAGGTCCTTGGAGTTGAAGTGGCAACAGGAGCACCTAGATAATAATAGGTATACTCTTGAGATGGTTAAGATTGATGACAGAGTAAAAAGAGTCATTACTGATATCAAGCTGGAAGAAGCAGCTATTGCTCATAGACAAAATCAAGTTGATGGCGTCACTCCACAAGTTTCTGTAGCAACTTAGACAAAAGCTACATCGCTGAAATGCATAAATACCTTAGGATCTCTTGCACTCTACTTAAAAATCATATATAAATATCTAACTATACATTTAATTAATAATATATTTTACATAGACGCTGTATAGTCGACGGCCTAGAGACTATGTAGAATGAACTAGGAGAACATATCATGGCAACAACTACTTTTTCGGGACCTATTAAAGCGGGAACGATCTCAAACACAACAGGAACAATACTTGGTGAAAATATAAAAAACACAGGTCAAGTTTTAATGTCTCAATCAATACTGATTAGTATGGCAGCAGCAGCTGGAGTAAATACTTACAACGTAGGTGTAATACCTAAGAATTCACAGATAGTAGAAGTACTAATGCGTTTTGCAATAGGTAGTAACGCAGGAACTAGTGCGACTATGTCGATTGGTAAAACTGATTCAGGTGGAGCAACAGCAGCTTTTTATACTGCGGCTCAAGATGCTAAAACTGCAGCAGAGCACACACAACAAACTTCGGCTTTTGATAATATGGATCGTGTTAATGAAGATACGAGAATAACTGCTACTCTTACAACAGTAGGAACAACATCAACTGCAGGTCAAGCGTCTGTAACAATTACGTATATTCAAGCAAATCTTTTGCAAGATAAAGCGGCTAACTAGTAATAATTAATTAAGTGTGGGCTTCGGCCCACACACAATTTAACAGGAGAAAACATATGTCAGGCGGCGGATCATTTTCAAGCGACCAAACAACATTAAACTTAGCTGTAATTGCAACAGATACTTTAGCAAGATTGGGTAGAGCTAGAATTACTTCTATTCAAGGATTAGGAATAGCAAGTTCTACTTTACTTTTACATAATGCAGCAACTGCAGGAGCAGCGGCAGCAGATAATTTAGTAGCAACATATAAATTTGGAACAGAAGGACTAGAAGTTTATGTACCAGGTTCTGGAATTCTTTTTGATAAAGGAATTGTATTTAATTTAGCTGGAGCGGGTGGAAGTGTTACTTTAACTATTACCGGCGGATAAGGTTTATACATGGCGACTATTACTTATACAGTTACGGTTGCAACTGGTACTAACGAGTATAGTGCAAACGTAAACAAATATTATATAAACGGAGAAGTAAGTCCTGTCTTGTATTTACAAGAAGGTAATACTTATATTTTTGATCAAGCTAATACTACAAATACAGGTCATCCATTAAGATTTTCATCTACTAAATTAGGAACACATGCATTACCAGCAGGATCAGGTGTTGAGTATACAACAGGTGTAACTATAGTTGGAGTACCTGGACAAGCAGGAGCATATACTCAAATTGTTGTCGCTCCGGTAAGAACAGTAGGCGCTCCAGTATTATTTTACTATTGTAGCATTCATGTGGGAATGGGTAATACTGCACAAACAATAGCACCCACTTCAGAAACTACAGAATTTAATCCACAAATAGATGAGATTATAGAAGAAGCATATGAAAGAACTGGAGTATTAGGAACTAGAACAGGTTATCAATTAAGAAGTGCGAGAAGATCATTAAATATATTATTTCAAGAATGGGGTAATAGAGGTGTTCATTTATGGAAAGTAAAACTTGCTAAAATTCCTTTAGTACAAGGACAAGCAGAATATAGTTTTGCAACAGATAGTACTAATTTTCCAGAAGATATTGATGAAGTTTTAGAAGCATATTATAGAAATAATTCTACAATTACTGCTCCTCAAGATGTAGCTTTAACTAAAATAGATAGATCACAATATTCACAAACTCCAAATAAATTAACTCAAGGAACACCATCACAATATTATGCACAAAGAAAATTAAATCCTAGTATTTTTTTATATGCTACTGCAAGTGCAAGTATTTCAAGTACAACTACTCCAAGTAACTTTCAATTTTGTTTTTATTATATGGCTAAAATTCAAGACGTTGGTGCATATAGTAATACTTCAGATGTAATTAATAGATTTTACCCATGTATGATTTCAGGACTTGCATATTATTTAAGTCAAAAAGTTTCTCCAGAAAGATCTGGTGAATTAGAAAGAAGATACGAAGGTGAAATGTTAAGAGCGTTAGATGCTGACAATCAAGGAACGTCTAGCTTTATATCTCCACAAACATTTTATGGAGATGGTGTATAATGGCTGGTTATGCTTCAGGAAAAAATGCATTAGCAATTTCAGATAGATCAGGAATGAGATTTCCTTATTCAGAAATGGTTAGAGAGTGGAATGGATCTTTAGTTCATTACTCAGAATTTGAAGCCAAACAACCACAGCTTAGTCCAAAACCAGTTGGTTCAGATCCAATAGCTTTATTTAATCCAAGACCACAAAGAGCTTCAGTAGCTAGTTTAATTTTATTAGAAAATAATCCATTTGAAATTGTTGTTAGTGCCGCTGACAATAATACTTATGTAAATGTATATTCTTTAGATCATCAAAGAAAAGCCGGAGACATAGTAAGATTAAGAGGAGCACCAGAAGTTATATCTGCAGGAACAGGTGGATCTGATGCACATAATTTACAATCATTCGCTCCTATTCCAAACATAGAAGGTGTAACAGATATTGATTCTGCAAATGGTTTTACAATTCAATTAGGACAAATAAATAAAACTGGAAATGTAACTGGTAATACTACCAATGATGTGTTAACTAATCCTATAAGTTATTTTTATTTTCAAAGTGCGGACAACTCTACAGCAGGTAGTGGATTAAAAGCAGGTGGACCAAGTTGTTCAGCAGGTCCTGTGACTTTAGAAGTAGTAGGAGGAAATTCTTAATATGGCATATACTTTACTAGACTTACAAACAGACATTAGAAATTATACAGAAGTAGGAACTAATGTATTTAGTGATGCTATTTTAAAACCTATTATTATTAATGCAGAAAATAAAATTTATAGAGAAGTAGATGCAGATACCGATAGATTCTACGCTACATCAAGTTGTATTATTGGAAACAGATATGTAACTATTCCAGATGATTTAAGATTTATTAGATATGTTCAATTAACAGATTCAAGTGGAAATCAATATTATTTAGAACAAAGAGATACCTCTTTTATGGCTGAATATTATACTACTCCAAACACAAATTCTGTAGATATACCTAAGTATTATGCCAATTGGGATGAAAACTTTTGGGTAGTAGCCCCTACACCAGACAAAACTTATGCAATAACATTAGCTTTTAATAAAGAACCTTTTAGTATTACAAATGCTACACAACCAATAGCTGCTCCTTCTTCTACAAATGGAACTTATTTATCTAATAAATATCAAGATTTACTTTTATACGCATGTTTAGTAAATGCATATGGGTACTTGAAAGGTCCACAGGATATGATACAATATTACAATCAAGCTTATGAAAAAGCATTGATGTCGTATGCGATCGAACAACAAGGTCGAAGACGCAGAGATGAATATGGTGATGGAGTTATTAGAACTGTATTGGAATCTAAAAACCCATCAAGCAACAAATAATTAATTTAGGAGAAAAAATAAAATGGCAAACATAGTACCTACTTCTTTCGCACAAGAATTGTTGAAAGGAAATCATAACTTCGCACAAGCTGCCGGTACAGGTGGTGGTGCAGGTGGTTATAAAATTTCATTATACACAAATAATAGTGGTAATGTTGGAGCATATTCTGCAGCAAGTACAATTGCATTATTAGGACCCTCTGGTGGTGGAGCACCTAATTTTGAAGTTGCTACAACAGGTGGAACACAATACGCAGCAGAACAATTAGTTACAGGAACAGTTGCAAATCAAACAAATGTTGCAACAGTAGATTTTGGAACAAACCCACAATGGGGAACAGGAACTCCAGCTACGTTTACAGCTAGAGGAGCAGCAATTTATAAAAATACTGGAAATGCAGCAAATGATTTATTAGTTGTAGTTTTAGATTTTACAGCAGATTTTTCATGTTCAAATGGAACTTTTACAGTTACGTTCCCAGCTCCGGCTTCAGGAACACCTGCTGGTTCAGATGCATTATTAAGTATAACATCGTAATAGGATTAAAAAGTAAATGGCGTTAGTAATAAATGATAGAGTAAAAGAATCTAGTTCTACAACAGGCACAGGTGCGTTTGCACTAGCCGGTATAGTTCAAGGTTTTGAAACTTTCTCAGCAGGTATTGGTAATAGCAATACAACTTATTACGCTGCTTACGAAGCAGGAACAAATAATTGGGAAGTTGGTCTTGGAACTTTAGATGGTTCAAGTGCCAACCTTGCAAGAACAACTGTTATTACTAGTTCTAATTCAGATAGTTTAGTAAATTTTACATCAGGTGGTTTAGAAGTATTCTGTACTTTACCAGCAAGTAAAGCAGTTTATTTAGATGCTAGCGGTACTCCCGTTGGTGCAGCAAGTGATGGTTTTGCAGTAGCAATGGCGATCGCTTTATAGTATAACAAAAAGGAATAAAAATTATGGCACAAAATTTTGCATCAGTAACAGCTCAACTAGGAACAGGAACTACAACTTTGTATACTAATGCAAGTTCAAGTCCTACTTCAGCCGATGCTATTATAGGTATTAGAATGGCTAATATTTTAACAACAGCAATTACTATTTCAGTCTTTCTTTCTCCAACAGGATCAGGAACTGTTTACATTGCAAAAGATTTAAGTATACCACCAAACAGTTCAGTAGAATTAGTTCAAGGTGGAGCAAAATTTGTATTGAATGATACAGATGTATTAAAGGCAACTTCAAGTGCTGCCTCTTCAACAGATGTAGTAGTAAGTTTAGTTAAAGCAATTAGTACAACAAGTTAGGATTTATAAATGAGTGATTACTATAATGAAATATATATAGGTAATAAACCTGGTTCGGAACAGATATATACTCATGCGGAAACTATTAATAATAAAGACATCGTAATCGAATCAGCGGTTCTCGCTGGTCCAGTCACTTTCCCCAATACAATCACAGTAACAGGAACGTTGGTAATAGTATAATGTCAAAAATAGAAGTAAATGCAGTTGAACCACAATGTGGAACTACTTTAACGCTTGGTGCTTCTGGTGATACTGTAGCTTTAGCTTCAGGTGCAAGTCAAACAGGTTTTGGTAGAACAGGAACTGTAGATTGGCAAACAGGAGCAATTAAAACAGCAACTTTTACAGCAGCAAATGGCGAAGGTTATTTTGCAAACACTTCAGGTGGAGCGTTTACTATGAATTTACCAGCAGGTGTTGCTGGAGCAATTGTATCAGTTGTAGATTATACAAATACTTTTCAAACAAATAATTTAACCATTTCACCAAACGGATCAGAAAAAATTGGTGGAGTTGCAGAAGATGCAGTATTAAATACAGAAGGACAATCAGTAACTTTTGTTTATATAGATGGAACTGAAGGTTGGAAAAATGTACAAGATTCAACAAGTAACGTTACAGGAACATCTTTTATATGTGCTTCAGTTTCAGGTGCTTGTAATACTTTAACAACAGTTGATACAAATTTTAAAATGGCTATTTTCAAAGGTCCAGGAACATTTACAGTTAATTCTGTAGGAACTTCTGCTCCAAATAACGTAGTAGATTATTTAGTAGTAGCAGGTGGTGCATCAGGTGGTAAAGGAAATGCTGCAGGAGGTGCCGGTGGAGGAGCAGGTGGTTTAAGAGTATCTCCAGGAACATCTACAGGAAGTTGGACAGCTTCTCCTTTAGGAGCTTCTCCGGCAGCAGCTTTGCCTGTTACGGCAACTGGTTATCCAATCACAGTAGGTGGAGGTGGATCAGCTATAACTAGTGCTGGTCAAAATGGAAATCCAGGTTCAAATTCAATTTTTGCAGGGACAAGCACAATAACATCAGCTGGTGGAGGTGGAGGTAGCGGTGCTTGTACAGGACAGGAAGCCGAAGCTGGTGGAAGTGGTGGTGGAGGTACTCCTATTGAAGCACCTGCAAGACCCGCAGGAGCAGGTAATACTCCTCCAACAAATCCTTCTCAAGGTAATTCTGGTGGAACAGGTACTCCTTCAGCTGGTTCTGGTTATCCATCTGGTGGTGGTGGTGGGGCTATTGCTAGTGGTCAAAATGGTGGACCGGGAAATTGTGCTACTGGTGGTGCCGGTGGTGCTGGTGCTCAAGTAAACATATGTGGTAATAATTATTTTTGGTCTGGTGGTGGTGGTGCTACTGCTTGGGTTGGTTATGGTGGTGGCGCTGGTGGATCTGGTGGTGGTGGAGGTGGTGGTGGAAAAACTGCTGGCGGAACAGGTTCAACAACTGGTATAAATAATGGTGCAAACGGAAGTGGTGAACCAACTATGAATGGTGGAGCCGGAGGTATTAATACAGGTGGGGGTGGAGGTGGATCTAATAATCCTGGAACATCTGGCACAGGTGGATCAGGTGTAGTAATAATAAGATATAAATTTCAATAATTATGACAAGTAAAATTAAAGTAGATAATATAAATAAAGTTTCAGATGATTCAAACATTATTAATAAATGTGGAACTAACATCACTATGGGTG
>Ga0209383_1002216_pt1 | contig 11628 bp, 13 predicted proteins | sample CoawatmetaG02DNA_FD_187510 | JGI IMG/M metagenome (GOLD analysis project Ga0209383, IMG submission 187510) | Marine microbial communities from the West Antarctic Peninsula - Coastal water metaG029-DNA (SPAdes) (version 2) | ecosystem: Environmental > Aquatic > Marine > Coastal ... | reverse complement strand
TAGGCAAACAACAAGACGTGTAACGGTTAAAACTATACCGTTTTGAACAACATTTGAAATAAACAATGATCAAAACTTATTTTGATCATCTATAAAAAGGAAGGATATAGAGATGAACTACCTCGTAAAATATTTTGGGACACTGGCGTTACTTATAGCTGCCATGACCGGTTGTTCAACCGTTTCAGTTGAATCTGACCATCTCGCCGGCGTTGATTTCACATCGTTCAAAACTTATCGCTGGCACGCACCCAATGAATTCAATAAAAACAGCGCTGAGTACCTACAGAATGACATATTGGACAAGCGCATACGAAAGAATGTGGGTGATGTACTCGAAGCCAAAGGCTATGTCCTGAAAGAAGACGGTGCTGTGGATTTCCTCGTTAACTATTCAATTACAACCGAAGAACGAATGGATGTGCAGTCTTACAATAATTATGGTGGTTATGCACCAGGTTATGGTTACGGTGGATATTATCGTCGTGGTAATCACTACAGTGGTGTGGGTTTTAGCATGAGCACAGGTACTGAAACGCGGACGAGTTATTACACTCAGGGCACGTTCATCGTTGATATTGTTAGACCTGTTGACGACAAGCTAATTTGGCGTGGAACTGCCGAAGGAAAAATTCAGTCAAATAAAAATAAGACCGCGACTGACAGAGAGAAAACGGCGCACGAAGTTTCCGTTGCTATCCTTGCAGATTTTCCGCCTCAGCCATAACACGGCTTACTCTGGACAATCTAACTGACGCAACAAGACGCAACAAAATAGAGAGTATATGAAGGCAATAATCCAAATATTCGAAGACCATTTTAAAAAGACCTGTGGCGCTTTTGTCGTTGCGTCGCTATTGCTTGGTTGTCAGGCCCCTTCTATTCAGACCGGGGTGGATGCTGAAATTAGTTTTGATGGTCTACATCGAGTCAATAATGCAAGAGCAGATGATGTTTGGATGTTGCCGGGTGCTGATTTTTCGCAATACAACAAGGTGAGATTGGATGCGACGCAGATTAGTTATCGTCCGGTAAAGTCGCCATCAGGAACGATGCATTCTATCGGCACTACCTCAGAGTTTCCTTTAGATAGGAATCAAAAACTGAAATTAGAGATTGCAGCAAAAGAAGCGTTTCTTGAAGGGTTAGCGAAGAGTAAACACTACACGCTGGTTACTGAAGAGGGCGTCGATGTGTTGGAAGTTAGTGCATCGCTTATTGATGTCGTCTCTCGCATCCCACCTGATGACGCCGATCGAGGCGATGTTTTTTTGACAGAAATTGGTGTCGCGACACTGGTTCTTGAACTTCGCGACTCCGCAAGTGAGCAACTGTTGGTAAGATCAACCGATCGTCTTAGCGTCGAGAATCATGCCAGTGTTCGTTCAAATTCTGTTCGCAATATGTCCGAGGTTCGTATGGCACTTCGTCAGCAGGCAAAACGGTTGACTGAGAACCTCGACAAATTGCACCTCGACCAAGGGCTATAGTCAATTGGAATACCAATTCCTTCATTTGAAGTTCCCTGCGTCCAACACATTTACTGAGTTACGCTCTATTATTACTGACATCGATCTGGGCAAGATCGGCGTGTCCGAGTGGGGTGTTTTTAGTGGTATTTTTGGCTTGGCGACGAATGAGCTTTACTGGGTCTTGGTTGACAATCCGGATACCCATCATGACGCGCTTGATAACATGGCAAGTCGTTTGATCGATACCGGTGTGGTGATACTCGATAAGAAACGTTTCAATCCTACCGTGCGGCCAATCGAACACGATGCTAGGACAGCGCCAGGTATTTATGTGTTTCGTTGGTTTGATGTGAATAAATCAGACGTTGATGAAATCACAGCACTTTCCAAAGAAGCTTGGAACACATTCGAGGCAGGCTTCGATACGGAGGTTCAAGGTTTATTTTCTGAGGCAGGTCTGAATGACGAACATTCTGACGAACGTGAAACAATGCTTCTGGTGACATGGTACCGTGATTTGACCGTTTGGCAGAATTCTAGAGAACCCCATCCGAAAGCCCGCGAGTTGTTTTTGAAACGTCATGGCTTGATGAAAGAGGCAAAGCCGATTGCAACCCGCTTGATTCCAAGGGAAGCTCAATGATTGAAATTATCGGCCTTGATCACATTGTTCTTCGTACGGATAACCTTGCGTCGATGCTTCGCTTTTACCGAGACACGCTCGGGTGTCCGATAGAGCGTGAGACCACTTTTGGTCTTACTCAACTTCGAGCGGGTAATGCACTGATAGATCTCGTTGACGTTGATTCAAATATTGGTAGGTTAGGTGGCAATGCGCCGGCAAACAAAGACAACAATATGGATCATTTTTGTCTGCAAATAAAAGCAGCGCCTGAGCAGGCGATCATTGAGTATCTCAGAAATCAACCGGTATTGGGACAAGGGCTGGGTGATAGCTTAAGTGAAGGTTTCGCGGAACGTTATGGCGCAACGGGCCTAGGCCGTTCACTCTATATTCAGGACCCCGATGGCAATACAGTTGAGCTTCGACCGCTTCGTTAAATGTTCTTTCACCGGCGCGCGTCGGGTCCCAGTGGTCAGTCAACCAAACTAGAATAGTAGCGAGAATTGTGTTCCTCCAGACTCTACTTGATTGAGCAAGATGTTGCCGCCGTGGGCAATCATTATCTGTCGGCTCAAGGCAAGTCCAACGCCGCTACCTTCGCGCTTAGTTGTAAAAAATGGCACGAATATTTTATCCAATAATTCACTGGGTATACCGGGTCCATTGTCTATAACATCAATTGCCGTTCCGCCTTGTTTTGCCAACCTGCCTTTGCCTTGATTGCATTCGTATTGAGCTTAGTGGGGCTGTTTGGTCTTGCTGCCTTCATGGCAGAAAGCAGAACACGAGAGATCGGTATTAGAAAGGTGATGGGTGCAGAGATTTCACAACTCGTCAGGTTGATGGTGTGGCAATTTTCCCGCCCCGTCATCTGGGCATTGTTTATCGCGCTTCCGGCTGCGTACGTTGCCTCAAATATGTACTTAAACTTCTTCGCTAACCGGCTTCCTCAGATTGCATTTATCATTTTGTTTGCTGGCATTGTTGCCGTTCTGTTTTCCTGGTTGATCGTTGCGATTCATGCTTATAAGGTCGCCCGAGCTACACCGATTCGCGCACTACGTTATGAATAAAAGTACTTGTGGCTGGTAGAAGAACAGTTTTCAACGATCGCTACTAGCCGTTTGCGTTCATGCGGCCCCTGGCGTCTTTTCGAGCGCCACCAGCCGGAACGCACCGGGTCGCCTTTGCTAGTCCAAACATCGGCATATTGTTGTAGACGGCTTCAAAGTCGCCGGGTTTAACGCGATAGGTTTCGTGCCAAATACCGACGTCACCATTGCTACTTATTAACTTATTGAACTGAGCCCATGCAGGTAAATGTTGGCTGTCGGGCTTTTTAGCGTACGCCTCCAATGCCTCAAATGAACGCCAATATTGCACCATGATTGTACTGCGTCCACCCCAGGATTCGACATGCAGGAGGTCTGAGTTAGGCATGGTGGAGAGTTCCTTAATCATGCGACCCATAGCAAAGGCGACGGGCAGCCATCGATGAAGTTTCCAAAGCTTATTCACCCGCATACCGATAAGGAACACGACAAACTCATCATCCGTCGCGGCGCTGACCCGTTCAGTAATGATGCCGTTAGGTTGGGTTTTCAGAACGTGCGATTGTTCTTTTGCAATGGTGTTTGGCATAGATAAACCTTTAAACTTAACTCTGTTAAGATTGTAACATTACGGTTTATCTTAACGATGTCAAGATGCACGTCGAACGAGGCAGGAAAACAGTCAATGGAACAAGACAACAGTACGGGTAAAGCGAACGCCTACCATCACGGCAATTTGCGTCAATCGCTCATCGACAGTGCCATTGCTATCCTCGAACGAGACGGCGTGGCGGGTTTGAGTCTGCGTGCTGTTGCGAAAGGCTCCGGTGTCTCCCAGGCAGCGCCCTATAGCCATTTTTCTAATAAGCAGAGTCTGCTAGCGGAAGTCGCGCGCGCCGGCTATGTCCGCTTCTGTGAGCGTATGGCTGAAGAACTTGAACGTGACGAGAATAAACTCGTTGGCTTAGGCAAGGGGTATGTCTTTTTCGCGATGGAAAATCCGGCGCTGTTTCATCTCATGTTTAGCGGCGAATTGGCTCAGCTGGTTAACGTTGATGAAATTGATGATGCTTTTCTGCGAGGCTATCAAATGCTCGTTGATGTGATTGCACAGAATCCACTGGCGAGATATGGCGCTGATTTACCGGATCTCGATATTGCCTATGCTTGGTCCGTTGTGCATGGCATTGCTAGCCTCATTCTCGGTAAGCAGATTTCCGCTAGGCGGTATAACCTGAATTCAGATGTGGAGTTTGTTGAGAAAATGCTTGAGAAGTATTTCTCGACCGCACAGGATGCGATATGAAGCGAACGATTGTTGATTACTATAAAGATGAAAATAAGGATTGGGTTGCGGAACTAGACTGTTGTCACGGTCAGCATGTTCGTCATAAGCCGCCGTTTATTAATAGACCTTGGGTCGAACAGCAAGCCGGTCGGGACGCCATGCTGGGCGAAGAACTTAATTGTGTTAGGTGTGGCCGACTTGAGTGGCCGCATGGACTCGTTGCCTACAAGCAGACGCCGGATTTTACTGAGACGACAACGCCAAAAGGGTTACTCAAAGATCATTCTACAAAGGCTGGCGTTTGGGGTCGGATAAAAGTGAAGCAGGGACAGCTGGATTATCGATTGATCACGGGGCAGACGTTCGAGCTTGATAGCAGTACCGAAGGCATTGTTGTACCGACATTGATGCATCACGTCAGCCCTCGAGGCACGGCACTGTTTTGTGTTGAATTTTACCGAAAAGAGAAATAGGTTTTCGTTGAGTGATGTGAATGATGGCGCTCAACCTTATAAGGTAGATAGTGGCGCTTCAAAAATCTGCTTAGACTTATCGCAACGAATAGGTGATAGCTCTGATGAAATTAACAAAGTGCTCGATCTTATTGTGGAGATTGCAAAACTTAAGCAGCAACATAGAAAGACAAGGTTAGTTGGGCTGGGTCAAGATAAAAATTTTGCCGAGCACAGCGGTCACATATGTTTGGCAGCATTGATGTCAGGTTAGTGTATGCAGCGATCGGCAATTGAACTTCAATGCGCGCATTACTTTGGGGCGTCAGTCTTTATGGCAAGTCGTTTTATTTGTCGACGATAGCAAGACTAATGTAGAGTCTGCCCGCAGCATCGGCATGATGGTATGAAACATTCGATTTAGATTCAGGCGTCGAAAATCTAAAGTCGATTATCGATGTTTATATGAAAATTAATTGGAGCCAGTCGTAAATGAAAATTTGGGTTGATGCTGACGCATGTCCCGTTGTTGTAAAAGAAATTCTTTTCCGAGCAGCGGATAGAACCGGTGTGTATACAACGCTAGTAGCGAATCAGTTTTTGAAAACGCCAAATTCGAAGAATGTTGCTTTCTTGCAAGTTATGGCGGGTTTCGATGTTGCTGACGATGAAATCGTCCGTCGAGTTGAGCAGGGCGATTTAGTTATCACCAGTGACATACCGCTGGCTTCGGAAGTCATTGATAAGCAGGGACTCGCATTAAGTCCTCGCGGAGAGTTGTTCACCCGAGAGAATATTCGAGGCCGGCTAAATATTCGGGACTTTTTGGATACGATGAGGAGCAGTGGTGTTAATACCGGTGGGCCGCCTGCTCTAACCAAGCAGGACCGCAAAGCATTTGCCGACCAGTTAGATAAGGTATTAGCTAAAAAAATATAAGTGTTCAATTTCTAAAGTTATAAAAAAAAGGCTGATCTGTTTTTATAGGTCAGCCTTTTTTTATCTTACAAGGTCGTAATGTCAAATAAGTATTTGTTGAGTAGGCTCGCTTAAACGATTACCACGTTTGCGGCTTGGGGACCTTTTTGGCCGTCCTCTACCTCGAACTCCACTTCCTGACCTTCAGCTAAGGTTTTGAAACCGTCTGAATTAATCGCTCTGAAGTGAACAAATACATCGTTGCCTTCTTCTCTCTCGATGAAGCCAAAACCTTTTTTTTCATCAAACCATTTGACTTTGCCTGTCGCCATAATCATTTCTCCTAAACATTGAATCGATCCCAACGGTAGTTATTATTATTGCCGTTGATTGTTGCTGAAAAGAGCAGGAATTACTTACGAAAGACAAGTTGTAAAATAGTTCAACAAAATTGCACATACATAAATAGCTACTGTGTCGTACCAGCCAAAGTATTCTATCGCATATAAAAACAAAGTAAAGTGCCTATAAAACACGAATTCGCTGCACGTGTTCGCATAGGCTTTGCATCGAAGCTAGATCAATATTTTGCTGATGGTGGAGTGATGTTCGGTTTGAGCTAAACCGTTAGATGTTGTGTTGCACAAATTGCATGTGCTCTTTGGTCTTGTGGGTTTTTTAGGTTCGTCGTTTGAGTAGGCGTGAATTTGTTTTGGGCATTGAGTGGTATCGCTAAGATTTATTAAAAATTAAATATCTATAACTAATTTTCATGGATGAATGGGCGAGTCGATGAAGAAGAGCAATGTTGTTGATACTAGCGGTAGCGGTAAATGGAGACTGGCGCGCCGGCTTGCGGCTTGGATGGACAATCCCGCTATCGGGACAGATGAGCTGTGCTGGCTTGAGGATTGGTAAGAAGCAGGCGGGGTAACGCTATTAGCGCGCCTTGAACTCTCTGTGAGGCCATCTGTCCGTCCATTTATAGAACTGGAGTCAGGTTGAGCTTTGGCAAGGTGCCGGAAATAGAGCATCGTTTTTTAAACTACTTATCTCAGATGCTATTGTATTTTGGACGATTGAAAATCGATCGAAAATCCGTCGTTAATTGACGAGGGTGATGAAAAGTAAGTGCTAGAGCCATATTCATTTTATTAGATTGCGATCACCACAAGCCTGTGCTGACGTCATAGATGCGCTAGCCAAGAGCGGCCATGCAATGCAACCAGATAACGAAATGACCGACCGTTGTAATATCATGCTTGTCTAACAGGTTTAAAAAAGCTTCTAACAATGCTCAAGCAAAATGCGAGTTATGATATCAATGGTTTTTTTATCGAGAAGATTTTTTTTCGTCGTGGGAGACGTTAGCTGCTCAATAATCAAACAACCAACATTTTCTATCAGTGGAGGTTGGAGAAACCCGAACAGCTTCGTCGCCACAAACTGGTGAAAATGAGTGGCTTGAGTCATCGTAAATATTTCAGTGATAGCGCTAGCCGCGTCGCGTTTTTTGAATCAGTAATTTCTAAAAAATTATGGCATTTGATTGGCGGAGTTTTTGGTGACGAAATTCGATTCCATAACACGCAGTTATTTTTTAATCCTGTGAATTCGGCGCAACTTGCTTACGGGCATCGCGATCTTAAGTACAGCGGTCTGTCGGTTGCTATCCAGCAACGCTTACTCAAATAGGTGCTAAGTCTGCATTGCCGAATTCCGCTGATTGCCGAAACCGGGCTTGTGCTCGTGCCGGGCAGCCAATGTCGCTGGCACACGCAACAAGAATTCATGACGCGATCCAAGGTGGTTTTCGAGGCGCCGCTATCTGACGAGCATTACATCGGTTTAGACGTGGGCGACCTGCTCGTTTTTAATGCCCAGATGATTCACCGCGGTCATTACAGCAACACAACTGAAAGAAAAGCACTCGACCTTTGAATCGGTAGACGCCACGAACTGTTTTCTGATTCCGTTGACGTTAGTGTCTTTCCGTCTCAAGAGGCGATGCGAGACCTGTCAAATCAACGGTGGTATCTGTAGCAAAAATCTTGCCTGGATTCAAAATCCCTCTAGGGTCCAAGGCTTGTTTGATGGTCTTCATGATCGTAATTTCCTCAGGGCTACGAGATAAAGGTAAATATTTGATTTTTTGTACACCGATGCCGTGTTCCGCGGAAATTGATCCGCCGCGTGTTGTGAGACCGGCATAGACGGTATCCTGAATTTCTGATTTTGCTTCGGCGGACTTGTCGCCAACGCCGACGATGATGTGTAGATTGCCGTCACCAAGATGCCCGAATATCATGCAGGTATGGTTTGGCCAACGTTTGCTTAGCTTTTGCTTGAGTTCCTCCACATAGGACTCCATGTGATCTAGCGAAACGCTGATATCAAATGTGACAATAGGGCTGTTTTGTCCTACCTGACCAACATCATCTCGAATAGCCCACATCGCATTTCGCTCAGCTTGGCTTTGGGCGATAACCGCATCAACAATGACTTCGTCTTCAAGTGCTTTAGCGAGCGCTTCCAGAAACCGCTCATTATCTGTCTTGATGTTGCCCCCAAGCGCTTCTAAGAGAATGTAGTAATTGTATTGTTGAGCTAACGGGGGTGTTGCTTTTGCTGGCGGTGAAGTGACGAGGTTGTAGTAATCGCTCCAGAGAACTTCGTATGCGCTTAGAGACCCGCCAAGGGCGGTATCGATATAGTTTAGGAAGGTGGTTACTTGAGAGAAGCTGTTCACGGCAATGAAGGCCATGTCTTGGCTGACAGGTGCCGGCTGTAATTTTAAAACCAGCCTTGTAACGATACCTAAGGTTCCTTCGGCGCCGATAAACCATTGCTTTAAATCATAGCCGGTATTGTTTTTGATGATTTTGTTCATTGATGAAATGATCGTGCCATCTGCGAGTACAACTTCCATACCAAGCACCTGGTCCCGCATCATTCCGTACCGAATGACTCTGTTGCCACCTGCGTTTGTCGATACGTTGCCGCCGACGGTGGCTGAGCCACGAGCGCCTAAATCCAAAGGAAACATCATGCCGACTTTTGCCGCTTGTTCCTGAACGACCTGTAGCGATACACCTGCTTGCACAGTCATGGTTCGAGACTGCAGGTTGATATCTTCAATTTTGTTCATCCGCTCAAGTGAAACGGCGACCTCACTGGTATCAGAGTGGGTCGCATTAACCAGCCCTGTTAGGCCGCCATGGGGGATGACACTCTGGCCCTGTTCATTGCAAATTTTCAGTATGCTTGAGACTTCCTGCGTACTTGATGGTCTCAAAAGTGCTGCGGGCTTGGCGCCAGCGGGAAAGTGCCGTTCGTCCAGTGCAGTGCCGGTAATTAGACTACCTTCGGACAGGTTTTCGGATAAGGTTTCTAAAGCGATCGACATCTTATTCTCCTTTTCTTTTGAGAACATACTACCCGAATTCGAATTTAAAGAGCCAGATCGGGCTTGTTTAGGCTACCAATTTAAAGTAATAGTAGTTACCGAATTGATGAGATTGTCAAAAATCTAATATCTACCTAAGATATTGTGATTACAAGCGCCGTCAGAAGAATCATCCGAGGAGAAGAAGATGAGTGAAGCCGTAGCGATACCCGACTTTCAGAATGCGTATGATATGCCGATTGAGGATATTGACGTTAGTGATCCAATGATGTTCAAGGCCAACGCGTTTTGGCCCTATTTTGAACGGATGCGCAAAGAGGACCCGGTGCATTACTGCGCAAACAGCCCCTTCGGACCCTTTTGGTCCATCACCAAATTCAATGACATCATGGAGGTCGAAAAGAACCATGAAGTCTTTTCATCTGAAACGGGCGGCATTACCATTTTTGAGAGGATGGATGATTTTAAAACCTCCAGCTTCATTCAAATGGATCCACCCAAACACGATGTTCAACGCAAGAGTGTAACGGGGGTCGTTGCGCCGTCGAACCTCTCCTTGATGGAACACATTATCCGCGAAAGGGCGGGTAAAATCCTCGATGAACTGCCCATTGGAGAAGAGTTTAATTGGGTCGACAGAGTCTCAATTGAATTGACGACACAAATGCTGGCGACCTTGTTTGACTTTCCTTTTGAAGATCGTCGCAAACTGACCTATTGGTCAGATATGGCAACATCATCTGCGCTAAATGGTGGAACGACACCAGAAGACGTGCGGCGTGCAGCGTTGATGGAATGCCTTGAAGTGTTTACGGGCCTTTGGAATGAACGCGTCAACCAACCACCGGGTAATGATTTAATATCAATGCTTGCGCACAATCCTGAAACTCAGAATATGGATCCAATGGAATACCTCGGTAACTTGATTCTGCTCATCGTGGGTGGCAATGATACGACACGAAACTCAATCACCGGTGGTGTGTACTTTCTGAATCAGAATCCGGCTGAATATGACAAGTTGAGAAATAATCTTGATCTTATTCCTTCCATGGTTTCTGAAATTATTCGTTATCAAACGCCTTTGGCGCACATGCGTCGAACAGCAACCCAAGATTATAAAATTCGAGACAAAGTCATCAAGAAAGGTGACAAGGTTGTGATGTGGTATGTATCAGCCAACAGAGATGACGAGGTGATCAGCAACCCTGACGCATTTTTAATAGATCGAGATCGTGCTCGACATCACATGTCCTTTGGTTTTGGTTTGCACCGTTGCATGGGTAATCGATTAGCCGAGATGCAATTGAAAATCGTCTGGGAAGAAATTATGAAGCGGTTCAGTAGAGTAGAGGTCGTCGGCGAGCCTGAACGTGTTCAATCCTGTTTTGTTAAGGGATATGAGACACTGCCTGTCATACTGCACCGATAGTCATATACTTTACTTTCATAGGGTGGGAGCCTAACGGCGTTCCACTTTGTGAAGGTTTTTCCAAATCATATTTGCAAACCATCTTCTCATGCGCCAAATCGAAAACTTTTGGCCAGACGGTGTCGCGAGCTTGTTCGAGTAGGCCTTGTTCATTCACATCAAGTGCGGCGACTTAATATCCTTGCGCCGCCAAGTTGCGAGTTGCGAGCCGACCCATACCGCTGCCCGTACCAATCACTAAAATCAATGCCTGTTTCACGTTTTCTGCCGAGTCAGAATGTTCTGAACCTGTCTAATAAATGCTGATATACCAGCGGGTACCGATGTAAACCCGGATATCGATTGTTATGTTTATCAAAATTGATAACGGAAATTCTTTTTTAGGTGCGCCTAGAAACGGCAAAAATGCGGTCTAGTCGTAAAGGGCAACGAATCACATTGCGATCATTTTCTATCGGATATGACGCTTTAAACAGGCCGTAGTCGCAACGGAACGCGCCTGGTCGAACGTTATCCGAGTACTTTGTAACCACGCCCTCGAAGACAGTTTTGAATAACCTGAGTTTTTTTATTTTCAGCTTCGCGGCTACCCCGCGCTGAACCGGCGACCGCTCCTACGCCAGCGCCTTTTGCTGCTGAACTACCGTCGCCAACAATTGCGCCAATGGCACCGCCAATGACCGCCCCACGGGTACCACGTTTTGCAATCGTCTCACCGGTATTCACTTGTTGCGAGTAGACCTCGCATTCCACTAAGTCTTGTTGATACCTTTGTTCGTTAACCCCTTTCATGTCGACGATGACCTCATCACTTGCACATGCGCTAAGAATCAGGACGAGTGGTATTACATAGGCGCTATTTTTATTCATTTTGTGGGTTTTCTGCTCAGTGATTGGAATAATTTTTCATCAACTGAGTTTAGAAAGCGCTTGCTGAACATGAGATGAACCCGCTGTCTTATCGAAAAGGTGAGTCCTGTAGGGCG